>Ga0213829_1000031_pt1 | contig 226076 bp, 198 predicted proteins | sample MC6MC0896MG_FD_180665 | JGI IMG/M metagenome (GOLD analysis project Ga0213829, IMG submission 180665) | Enriched soil aggregate microbial communities from Iowa State University, Ames, United States - MC6-MC0896-MG | ecosystem: Environmental > Terrestrial > Soil > Unclassified | place: USA...
TGACACCCGCTGAGACACCGCCGCAAACCGGAGAGCATCTCCCCAGGGTGTCAGACACCTGCGCCACACAGGACGCGGCGAGCGCACGCTGGTCGGGTGTCTGACACCCGCTGAGACGCCGCCGCAAACCGGAGAGCATCTCCCTAGGGTGTCAGACACCGGAACAGCGTGCGCTGACTACGGTGACCCCTTGTCGTCCGTCGAGATCACGCGCTTTTCCTGGCTTGCGGAAATGCGCGCCTCGACGCGGCGCAGCACGGCCAGCACGAAGAGCGCCATCAAGGTGCTGACCACGGCAGTGGCCTCGCGGCCCATGCCGGCGGCCACGCCGATGGCGGCGGTCATCCAGATGCTGGCCGACGTCGTCAGCCCGTGGATTTCGCGCTCGGCGCCCAGCTTGATAATGGCGCCCGCCCCCAGAAAGCCGATGCCCGCGATCACGCCTTGCAGCACGCGGCTCAGGTCGCCGACTTCCATGCCGCCCTGCAACGGCACCAGCACGAAAATGGCCGCGCCCAGCGCCACCAGCATGTGCGTGCGCAGCCCGGCCGCCTTGCCGCTACGTTCCCGTTCGTAACCCAGCAGGCCGCCCAAGAGGACGGCCATGCTTAAGCGCAGCACGATGCGCGTAGCCTCTGCCACGTCGGGAATATCGGCAAATTCAGTACGCACCGCCGTCCAGATTTCCAGCCAGATTTGCGACATCGACGAGTCCTTGGAACCGAGGAGAGAACGAGCATAGCAGGCCGGCACGCGGACGCGGCACACCTGCAACGCCGGTGTCTGACACCCTTGAGGCACCCGTGCGATATGCGCAGGTGTCTGACACCCTTGAGGCACCGTTGCGATATGAAGCCGATCTCACCAGGGTGTCAGACACCTTCTGGGTGTCAGACACCGTCGACCCCTCACGCCGTCGGGCCTTCAAAAAACCTTCGTCGGGTCCCACAGCGCCGCGCATCCGGTTTACAACGTCTGCAAGGCCGCGCCGATCGGCGCGCATCGACAGGAGCGCTACATGGATCTGGAGCTGGCGGGTAAACGCGTACTCATCACGGGTGCCTCCAAGGGCATCGGCCTGGCGTGCGCCATCGCGTTCGCGCGGGAAGGAGCCGAGCCGATACTGGTTGCGCGCGACGATGCCGCATTGCATGGCGCCACCGCCGCCATCCGCGAGCAAACGGGACGGCAGGCGGGCGCGGTCACGCTGGATCTGGCGCAGCCTGGCGCGGCCGAACGTCTGTGCAAGGAGACGGGGCCCGTCGACATCCTGGTGAACAATGCGGGCGCCGTGCCGGGCGGTGCGCTGGATCAGGTGCAGGACGAACGCTGGCGCGCGGGCTGGGAATTGAAGGTGCATGGCTACATCAGCCTGGCGCGCCACTGCTATCCGGCGATGCGCGATGCAGGGTCGGGCGTCATCGCCAACATCATCGGCATGGCGGGCTCGGCGCCGCGCGCGGATTACATCTGCGGCGCGGCGGCCAACGCCTCGCTCATCGCGTTTACGCGCGCGCTGGGCGGCGAATCGCCGCGCCACGGCGTGCGGGTGTTCGGCGTCAATCCGTCGCGCACGCGTACCGACCGCGTGCTGACGCTGGCACGGCAACGCGCGCAGGCGCGCTGGGGCGACGAATCGCGCTGGCAGGAAACGCTGTCGGATCTGCCCTTCGGGCGGCTGATGGAACCGGGCGAGGTGGCCGACATGATCGTCTTTGGCGCCTCGCCGCGCGCGGGTTATTTGAGCGGCACCGTGATCGATCTGGACGGCGGCGAACAATACGCCACGCACGGCCGCTGACGGCCGGAGCGGCGCATACGCGTCAAGCGGCGGCCGCGTGAAAGCACATCAATCGGCAATCGCGCGCCCCTGCGTCAAGCGGCGGCCGCCTGACAGCGCATTGTGGCAATCGGGTCCGGCGCGTCAGGCAGCAGCCGCCCGCCAACCCGACAGCAGCGCCGGCAATTCCCGCATGTCGGTGAACACGTGCGACACGCCCACGTTGCGCAGCGCCTGGGCGCCGCTGTGGCCCGGTTCGCCCGGGCTGTAGCCGAACACGGTGGCGCCGGCGGCCACGCCCGCCGTTGCGCCGGTGACCGTATCCTCGACGATCGCGCAACGCGCCGGATCCACGCCCAGCGCCTGCGCGGCCGCCAGGTACACGTCCGGGAACGGCTTGCTGCGCGGCATTTCGTGACCACTGAAGACACGGCCCTCGAAGCAGTCTGCAATGCCCACCTTGGCCAGTTGCAGCTCGACCTTGCGGCGGTCCGCGCCCGACGCCACGGCGATGCGTCCGCCCAGCGCTTCGTGCAGCGCGCGCACGGCATCGGGCGCGCCGGGGATTTCGACGAGATCGCGGTCCAGCGCATCGTTGCGGCGCTGGCGGAACTGGTCGAACCACGCTTGATCGATCGTGGCGCCGGTGCGCGCCTCGATCAGCGGCAGCTCGTCCTTGACCGCCTTACCGGTGAAGATCAGCATCGTCTCAGCGTGCGTGATGCCCCAGCCCAATTCGTTGAGCATCTCGGTCAGCACGCGGCTGGTGATGGGTTCGGAATCGACCAGGACGCCATCGCAGTCGAACAGCACGGCGTCAAAGGGAAAATCAGTCATTGCGGGCAGCGGGGGAGTGTCGATGAAGCGGGTAAGCATACTGCACGGCAACTGACCGCCGGCTGGCGCGGCCCTGCGGACAGCAAACGGCGGAGTGCCGGGGCGCGCCGGCGTGGCTAAGCTGTGGATTTGTACGACGACGACCGCATCCAAGACACGCCCACGCCCAAGACCATGACCACGCCCGCCTCTCGCCCGCTAGACCAATACGACTGGATACGCATCGCGCAAGACCTGAACGCGCAGGGCTGGGCGCTGCTGCCCGCGCTCTACGCGCCGGCTGACGCACGCACGCTGGCAGGGCTGCAAGTCCTGCCCGATCCCTTACTGCCACCGCTGGCCAGCCTGCGCGCCGATCTCTACGCGCGCCTGCTGCCGGTGGCGCGCGCCTGGGCAAGCGCCCTGGACGTGGATGTCTCCTACCCGGACGATCTGCCCGCCTACATCCGGCAGAACCGCCAATCAGGTCAAACGCGCAGCCTCTCCACGATCCAGCGCCTGCACGCATCCGGCTACCAGCCGCTGCTGCAGCATGCCGACGGCGCCAGGGTGTTTCCGTTGCGGCTGACCGTGCTGCTGTCCGAGCCCGGCGTGGACTTTACGGGCGGCGAACTCGTCATGACCGAGCAGCGTCCGCGCATGCAGTCGCGCCCGATGGTGTTGCCGCTGGGCCTGGGCGATGGGGCGGTGATCGCAACGTCGCACCGCCCCGTATCGGGCGCGCAGGGCATCTACCGCGTCACGGAACGCCAGGCAATCAGCCGTGTGCGCAGCGGTGAACGCGTCGGCCTTGATTTGATGCTGCACGACTCGCCATAGCGCCCACCCGCCGCGCAACTCGTATCAGTTCTCCGCCGTGATGTTGCCGTCGGCCACGACCTTGGCAAAGACCGCCGTCTGGGCCTTGATGAACGCGCGGAATTCATCCTGGCTCATCGGCTGCACTTCACCGCCCAGCTCGCGGATGCTGGCCACGAATTTCTCGTCCTTCAGGCTGCGGTCGATGGCGGCGGCCAGCTTCTGCTGCACGTCCGGCGGCGTATTGGCCGGCACGAACACGCCAAACCAGTTTTCCAGCGCGTAGTCCTTGAGCGGCGCGTACTCGGCCAGCGCGGGAATGTCGGGTGCGAACGACGCGCGCTTCGCGGACGTCACCGCCAGCGGCTTGACCTTGCCGCTCTTGATGAACGGCAAGGCCCCCGCCAGGCTGACGAACGTGAGGTCCACGCTGCCGGCCGCCACGTCCACCAGTTGCGCTGCGGCGCCCTTGTACGGCACGTGGACCATCTTGATGCCCGCCAGCGACTGCAGCAGCTCGCCGTTCAGGTGCTGCGGATTGCCCACGCCGCTGGTCGCGTACGTCAGCTTGTCGGGATGCGCGCGGCCATACGCCACCAGCTGCTCGACATTCGCAACCGGCAGCTTGGGATTGGCGACCAGCACGTTCGGCACGCGGGCAATCAGCGCGACCGGCGCCAGATCCTTTTCCGGCTGGTACTGCATCTTGCTCTTGAAGACGAGCGGATTGATGGCCGTCTCGCCGGCCGATCCCAGCAGCAGCGTCGCGCCGTCCGGCGCGGAACGCACGACCGCCGTCGCACCCAGCATGCCGCTGGCGCCCGGCTTGTTCTCCACCACCACGCCCTGCGGCAGTTCGCTGCGCAGACGCTCGGCCAGCAGCCGGCCCATGCCGTCCACGCCGCCGCCCGCGGCAAAAGGCACGATCAGGGTGATGGGGCGGTTTGCCGGCAGGTCGGCGGCGTGGAGCGGGGTTGAGGCGGCAAGCGCCAGGGCCGCGGCGGCGGCCAGGGTACGAATGGGGGGCATGGTCTGTCTCCGTTATGGCCTTGCGTCGATGCGCGGCCGGGTTTTTCCTTAATTGCATTTTATGCAGGCAATATGCAAAACTGGCAGCTATGGAAAACACCAATGCCCCGCTGCACTGCGCACACTTCACCCTGAACGGCGTGCCGTACACCTGCCTGGACCTGCCCGCCGAATACGGCGCGGACTACTTCCGGCTGCCGGTCGTGCTGCGCCTGCTGCTGGAGAACGCGCTGCGCAACATGCAGGGCGCCGAGCGCGACGCCGCCGTCGCCGCACTGTTCGGCTGGCTGGCGCACGGCACCAGCGAATCCGAGATCGCCTTCCAGCCGGGTCGCGTGCTGATGCACGACACCACCAGCACCCCCGCCTTGGTCGACATTGCCGCCATGCGCGACGCGCTGGCCGAGGCCGGCGTCGATCCATCGGTGTTGAATCCCGTGCTGCCGGTGGACGTGTCGGTGGACCACTCGCTGGCCGTCGAGGCCTATGCGCGCGCCGATGCGGCGCAAGCCAATCTGGACCTGGAACTGCGGCGCAACGCCGAGCGCTACCGCTTTCTTCGCTGGGCTTCCAAGGCGCTGTCGAACGTGCGCATCCACCCGCCCGGCACCGGCATCATGCACACGATCAATCTGGAGCAACTGGCCACGGTGGTCTGCCAGCAGCCGGGTCCCGCCGGCACGGCCCTGTATCCCGACATGATGATCGGCACCGACAGCCATACGCCGATGATCAACGGCATCGGCGTGCTGGGCTGGGGCGTGGGCGGCCTGGAAGCGCAGACGGTCATGTTCGGCATGCCGACGATGCTGCGCATTCCCGACGTGATCGGCGTGCGGCTGACGGGCGCGCTCCGGCCCGGCGTCACGGCCACGGACCTGGCCTTGACCGTCACCCAGCGCCTGCGCGCCATCCACGTCTCCGGCGAGTTCGTTGAATTCTTCGGACCGGGCGTGGCCACGCTGCCCGCCGGCAGCCGCTGCGTCGTGGCCAACATGGCGCCCGAGTACGGCGCGACCACGGGCTACTTCCCCATCGACGGTGAAACGCTGGCCTACCTGCGCCAGACGGGCCGTACTGAAGATCACATCGCGCGCGTGGAGGCCTACGCGCGGTGCACCGGCATCGCGCTGGATCCGGACGCCGAACCCCGCTATACCCGAGTGGTGGACATCGCGCTGGATGCCGTGCAGATGCACGTCGCCGGCCCCAAGCGCCCGCAGGATCTGCTTCCCTACGGACAGACGCGCGAGATTCTCGCGTCGATGGAATTCACGCCGCGCGCGCACACACCCCTTCCCCGCCACGCCATCGCCATCGCCGCGATCACCAGTTGCACCAACACGTCCGATCCGCGCCTGTTGACGGCCGCCGGGCTGCTAGCCCGCAAGGCCCGACAGGCCGGACTGCGGCCGCCGCACTGGGTCAAGACCTCGTTGGGACCCGGCTCGCCCGCCGCCGCCGAATACCTGGCGCGCGCCGGTCTGCTGGACGACCTGGCCGCGGTGGGCTTTGATATCGTCGGCTACGGTTGCACCACCTGCATCGGCAATTCCGGCCCGCTGCCTCCGGTGGTGCGCGACGCCCTGGCCGAGGGCGCCATACACCCGGTGGCGGTGCTGTCCGGCAACCGCAATTTCACGGGCCGGATCCATCCCGATCTGGACCTGGGCTTTCTGATGTCGCCGCCGCTGGTCATCGCCTTTGCACTTGCAGGCGACGCGGAAAGAGACCTGAGCCGCGAGCCGGTCCAGGTGACGTCCGATGGCCGAGCCGTGCACCTGTCCGAGCTATGGCCGACGGAAGCGGAGATCGACGCCGCGCTGGCCGCCGGGCAGCGACCCGACGACTATCGCGCCGCGTTCAAGATCGCCAGCGCGAACCCCGCCTGGCAGGCCCTGCAATCGCCCGCGTCGGCGCGGTTTCCGTGGGACGCCGCGTCCACCGCGTTGCGCCGCCCACCTTTTGCCAGCACCGAGGCCGGCAGCCAACTGGGCCGCTACACCGCGTATCCGCTGCTGGTCGTGGGCGACGACGTCACAACAGACCACCTGTCGCCCGCCAGCGCCATCCCGCCCGACAGCCTGATTGCGGACTTCCTGGTCGAACGCGGCGACGACCGCAACGACCTGAACGTGTTCGCATCGCGCCGCGGCAACTGGGAAGTCATGATGCGCGCCGCGTTCTACAGCAAGAGCCTGTCCAATCTGCTCTGTCCCGCTGCCCCCGTCGGCCATACGTTGCACGCGCCCAGCGGCCGGCTCGAACCCATCTGGGACGCCGCCGCGCATTACGCCAAGGCGTCGCAGCCCGTCGTGCTGGTGGCGGGCGCGCGCTTCGGCACCGGTTCGTCGCGCGACTGGGCGGCCAAGGGCCAGCGCCTGCTCGGAATTCGCGCGGTGCTGGCGGTCAGCTTCGAACGCATTCACCGGTCGAATCTGATCGGCATGGGCATCCTGCCGCTGCGCCTGCCCGACGGGGTTACGCCCGCGACCCTGCAGCTGCAACCGGGCGACAGGATCGAGATCGACGCCGAGGCCGCCACGCTGACGCCCCGTGCCGCCATCCCCGTGCGCATCCTACGCGCCGATGGCCAGGCCGAGCCGCTGACCGCCACCGCCGCCGTCGAGACCCGGCTGGAGATACGCCTATTGCAGATGGGCGGCGTCATTCCCGCTATTCTGTCGGACACCATTTCATCGGCCGTCCGCCACCCATGAGCGCGCAAACCAATACCGTCACGAAGATTCTGGACCTCATCAAGGAAGACCGTCTGCAGGAGGGCGCGCACCTGCGCGCGCAAAAGATCGCCGACCGCCTGCGGCTGTCGCGCTCGCCGGTCAACGAAGCGCTGGGCATCCTGGAGCAACACGGCGTGGTGGCGCGCAAGCCCAACCGCGGGTACTTCCTGCTGCGCGACTTTGACGTCGCGGGCGAGGCCCCCACCGATATCGCGCCCCCATCGGCGGACGACATCGTCACGCAGACGTACTTTGCGCTTGCCGATGAACTGCTGCGCGGTGAACTGCCGATGCAGTGCAGCGAAGCGCTGCTGCGCACGCGCTACGCGCTGACCAATGCGCAGACCCAAGCGCTGCTGGGCCGCATTTCGCAAGAAGGCTGGGCACAGCGCCGGCCTGGTTACGGCTGGGAATTCTCGTCCATGATGACGACGCCCGACAGCCTGCTGCAGTCCTACCGGCTGCGCCTGGCGCTGGAGCCGGCGGCGCTGCGCGAGCCCGGATTTCGCATCGAAAAATCCGTGCTGGCGCGCTGCCGCGCCGCAGAAATGCACCTGCTGAACGGCGGCATCGCCACCGACACCGCCGACCAGCTCCACGATCGCGGCGTGCGCTTTCATGAATCGCTGGTGGAAGCCTCCGGCAATCCGTTTTTCATCGACACGATCAAGCGCGTCAACCGCGTGCGCCGCCTGCTGTCCTACCGCTCGATGCAGGACCGCAGCCGATACACGCAGCATTGCGACCAGCACCTGGCCATCCTGGATCTGCTGGAACGCGAACGCAACGACGAAGCGGCCGACGCGCTTTCCGCGCACCTGCGCAGCACGCTCGACAACCTGGCCCGCATCAGCGGCATCCTGACTTCGTAGGGCCGCGCGTGGCGCGGCTGTTTTCAACTGGCAGAAAAGAGGCTCGCGCCATGTATGTCTATATCGGCTCCCGGACCACCCGGGAACGCAATGCCCGCGGCGAGGGCATCAGCGTGTTCGACTACGCGCCCGAAACGGGAACGCTGACGCTCAAGCAGATCGTGGGGGGTCTGCACAATCCGTCGTATCTGCTGCCGCACCCGTCGCTGCCGATCCTGTACACCGTGCACGGCGACAGCAGCGAGGTCAGCGCGCTGCGCCGCGACCCGCGCGACGGCACGCTGACGCTCTGGCACATGCAGGACTGCCAGGGCCGCAACCCCGTCCATCTGGCGCTGGGGCCATCGGCGCGCTACCTGATGGTGTCCAACCACCTGACCGGCGCGCTGGCGGTGCTGCCCGTGGCGGCGGACGGCGCGCTGCAAGCCGTGTCGCAGACGGTGCCGCTGGCCGGCGAGCCGGGGCCGCACCGCAAGGAGCAGCCGTTTTCCAAGCCGCACTTCAACGTGCTCGACCCGTCGGGCCAGTATGTCGCGGTGCCGGACAAGGGGCTGGACCGGGTGTTTCTGTATCCCGCCGACGCGCACGGCATTGGCGCGCAGCCTGCCAGCGTCGCGGCCGCACGCGAAGGCGCGGGGCCGCGCCATGCGGTCTTTCATCCGTCAGGAAAATGGCTGTATGTCGTCAACGAACTGGACAACACCGTCACGGTCTATGCCGTGGACGCGGGCGCGCTGCGCCCTTCACAGGTGCTGCCCACCCTGCCCGACACCTATACCGGCAACAGCCGCGCCGCCGGCATTGCGCTGGACCCCGATGGCCTGCACCTGTACGCGTCAAATCGGGGTGACGACAGCATCGCAGTGTTTCGGGTGGACGTCGCAACTGGCCGTCTGACCCTCGTGCAGCACGCCCACACGCACGGCAAGACACCACGCTTTTTCACGCTGTCGCCCGACGGCCGCTTTGTCTTCACGCTGAACGAAGACAGCGACACGCTGCAGCGGTTTCGTGTCGATCCGGCCAGCGGCACGCTGGCGCACGACGGCTATGCGCTGCCCGTCGGCAGCCCGGTGTGCATGGTGTTTGCCAGCCGTTAAAAGTCCATCGTCGCCGACAGCATGACGGTGCGCGGCACGCCCTGCGAGATCGTGCCGTACGACGCCACACCGGACCAATAGGCGCGATTGAACACATTGACGACGTTGGCGCGCAGCGTGACGTCCCGGCCCTGAACCTTTAGGGCATAGCGCGCGCCCAGGTCGAACGTCGTCCACGACGGCACGGACTGCGTGTTGGCCTGGTTGATGTATTCGCGACCGGTGTAGACCATGCCGCCCGTCAACGTCAGCCCGGTCACCCACGGCGTGTCCCACTCGGCGCCCAGGTTGACGGCGACGGTCGGCACGCCCACGGGCCGGTTGCCCTGCGTGGCCGCGCTGTTGGTGCGCGTCAGCTCGCCATCCAGGAACGTCACGCCCCCCAACAGGCGCAGACCGCGCATCGGTTCGCCGGACACGTTCAATTCCAGCCCGCGGTTGCGCTGCTCGCTATCGGCGGCGTACACCCCGTTCGTGAGCTGCCCGCTGGGCTTGGTGATCTCGAAGGCGCTCAGCGTCACCATCGCGCTGTCCAGCTCGACCTTGACGCCCACTTCCTTCTGCTTGGCCTTGTACGGCTTGAAGACCTCTCCCGCGTTGGTGGCGGTGGCGGGCGCCACGTCGCCCTTGCTCAGGCCCTCGATGTAGTTGGCGTAGAGCGAGACGTTGTGCCAGGGCTTGATGACCAGGCCCGCCAGCGGCGTGGTCGCGCTTTCGTCGTAGCTGACGGTCCGCACGCCCGTGGCGCCGTTGAAGTTGCGCGATTCGATGCGCTGGTGGCGCAGGCCCAGCGTCAACTGCGCGCGCTCGTCCAGGATGCTGAGCGTGTCGGCCAGCGCCAGTCCGGACAGGTCGGACGACGACACCTTGGGTACGTTGGCGGGCGCGGGAATGTGCTGTTCGGGACGCGTGATCGGGCGGTAGATGTTGGACGTGAGCGGTGTGCCGTTCACGCTGGCCTGCAGGTTGCGGTCGCTGTACAGGCTGCCCATGACGCTGATCGCGTGGCGCACCGGCCCCGTGTCCAGCTTGGCGCGCAACCCGGCGTTGTAGGTGCTGCGGTTGACCTGAAAACGGAAGTTGTTGGGCGTCACCACGGTGTCGCCGGCCTCGTTCACGATGGTGGGCGTCTGGTCCGACAGGCGCGACACGGTGGTGTCCGAGCCGCCGGCGTCCGCGAACACCGTCAGGCGGTCGCTGATGTCGTATTCCACGCGCAGCAGCGCCGATTGGCCGTCAGACTTCCACCAGCCCCACGGCTGCGTGGCGTTGCGGCGGCCGTCCGCGGCGCGCGGCACGGCAATGCCCGGCGCCACCAGGAATGGCCGCGTCGGGGCGTCGATCTTCTCGTGCTGCGTCAACAGGTCCAGCGAGGCGCGCAGCCGTTCGCCCTGGTAATCCAGGGACAGCGCGCCGATGGTCGTACGCGATTTCATGTTGTCCAGCGGCGTATCGCCCTGCCGCTGCATGCCGTTGACCCGCACGCCCCATTCGCCCGCGTCGCCAAACCGGCGGCTCAGGTCGACCCGGGCGCCGAACTGCGAGTCGCCGACGTAGTCGGCCGACACGCGGGTCAAGTCCTCGGGCAGCGAGCGCTTGGGCACCATGTTGATGACGCCGCCCACCCCGCTGTTGGGCGACATGCCGTACAGCAGCGCGGCCGGCCCCTTCAGCACTTCCACGCGCTCGATGTAGTCGGTGAAGACGTGATAGTTGGGCGCGACGCCATACACGCCATCAAAGGCGATTTCGCCGAGGTTGCCTTCGCCGATGGGAAAGCCGCGGATGTAGAACGAATCGGTCACGCCGCCGATCTGGCCGGTAAAGCGCACGGACGGCTCCACAGTCAGCGCATCGGCCAGGGTAACGGCCTGGCGGTTCGCCAGCAATTCCGACGTGTAGCTGGTGACATTGAACGGCGCGTCCATCACGTCGCGGTTGCCCAATAGACCCATCCGCGCGCCGCGAGCCACCTGGCCGCCCGCGAACTCGGCCGGCAACGCCGAGGGGCTGACGCCTGCCCCGTCCACCGTCACGGCGGGCAGCACGGTGGTCTCGCCAGCGGCTGCCGGCAGCTTGCGCAGCGAATACGCGCCGCCGCCCTGTTCGGCCAGCGCATAACCGGACCCCGACAGCAGCCGCGCGAACCCTTCCCGCACGGTGTAGTCGCCCTGCAGGCCGTCGCTGTGATGGCCCGCCACCAGGGCGGGATCAAACGACAGCGGCACGCCCGCACTGGCGGCAAACTGCGCCAGCACGTCGCCCAGGGGTCCCGGCGCAATGGCGTAGGACTTGCGCGGCGCGGCGCTGGCGGTCTCGGCCGCGAACGTGGGCGCCGGCATTCCCGAGGCCGCGAGTAGCGCCAGCCCCAGGCCGGCGGCCCGGACCAGCGACGCCGCGGGCGACAGGACGGCAATGCCGCGCGGCAGGCGGGGCGATCGGGAGAGTCGGGAAACCATGAAACGATCCTTCGTGGGTAGGGGTGGCGCGCATGTCGCGGCGGTTCACCCGGTACACCGGACGAAGCGGAAAAAAGTGTCAGCCGATCGGAGATTAATTTGTAACGGCGGCGCGCGGCGCAATCGTCGTCCACCACGGGGTCACGCGGCTCACCCGAACCGGCAGCGTCTTTTGCAGCAGACGCAGACTGGCTTCGATGTCGTTCAACGGAAACGCCCCCGACACGCGTAGCTCGGCCACGGCGGGATCGCAACGCAGCACACCGTGGCGATAGCGGCCCAGTTCATCCACCAGATCGGCCAGCCGCCAGTTGCGCGCGGCCAGCATGCCGTCCGCCCACGACGCCGCCAACGAATCCGCCGGGACCCGCGCCGCGGCCCCGCTGGCCGTGAAGACGGTCTGCTCGCCCGCCGCCAGCACCAGGGCGCTGGCGTCCGCCCGGGCCGGCCGGACCTCGACCGCGCCTTCGTACACCGCCACCCGGACGCTGGCCCCTTCGTCGCGGACCATGAATCGCGTGCCCAGCGCCCGCAGCACGCCCTGCGTCGTCTGCACCAGGAACGGGCGCGGCGCCGGCGCGGGATCGCGTCCCGTCGTCAGCAGGATTTCGCCCGCGCGCAGCCACAGCACGCGTTGCGTCGGGGTGTAATCGACGTCCACGGCGCTGGCCGTGTTCAGCACCAGTTGCGTGCCATCGGCCAGTTCGACGCGGCGCTGCTCGCCGGTCGCCGTGCGCAGGTCCGCGCGCCATTCTCCCCAGGGCAGCTCGCGCACGCCCAGCCAGGCGGCCGGCCCCAGCACCAGCAACCCCGCCAGCGCGCGCACGGCCTGGCGGCGTCCGGTGCGGTCTGCCTGCCGCAGCGCTTGCCTGCCAATCCGCGGCGGCACCTGGCCAAAACCGCGCAGCATCGCCTCGGCGCGTTGCCAGGCGGCTTCATGATCGGCGCTGCGCGCCCGCCAACGGGCCAGCGCTGCGCGATCCGCCGCCGACAACGTCTCGGACTGCAGACGCACCAGCCAGCCGGCCGCTTCGTGGAGGATGACGGGGTCGATGGCCGCGTTCACGCGTCCGCCTGATAGGCGATCAGGCACGCGGCAAAGGCAGCCTGCATATGGCGCTTGACGGTCGACAGCGACACGCGCAGCTTGCGCGCGATCTTGTCATAGCCCATGCCGTCGAACTGCGACAGCAGAAACACCTCGCGTGTGCGGACGGGCAGCGAACGCAGCGCGGCGTCGATGGCGTGCAGCGTTTCCAGGATCAGGGCGCGCGCTTCCGGCGACGGAGCTTCAGCCTCGGGCACGTGTGCCACGGCCGCCAGGTAGGCGTCTTCCACCGCGCGGCGGCGCCAATGGTCCGCCACCAGGCCCTTGGCGATGTGGGTCAGCAGCGCGCGCGGCTCGGCGCCGGTCTCTTCGCGGCGCCGGCCCGCCATCAGCCGCACGAAGGTGTCGTGCGCCAGATCCGCGGCGTCGAAGGAACTACCCAGCTTCTTGCGCAGCCACATCGAGAGCCAACCGTGGTGCTCGCGATAAAGCTGGGTGACGTTGTCGGCGGATGGGGATAGCGGCGCAGGCAAGGCGCACCTCGGCATATATGCAAATAGGAATTGTTTTTATTCTATACGAGCCGCCTGCCCGCGCACACGCGCCCAGGCGCTGGGATAGAATCGGTCACCTCCCCCGCCCCCTATCGAGCGCCATGCAGAATGACCCGTCCATGCCTCTGTTCCTTGCCAGCGGCGGGGAAATGGGCGCACGAGTCAGCCGCCACGACTGGTCGGCCACGCCGCTCGGTCCCATCGCTTGCTGGCCCGCCTCGTTGCGCATTGCCGCGAGCATGGTGCTGTCATCCCGGTTCCCGTCCTGTCTGGTCTGGGGGCCCGAACTCATCTCGATCTACAACGATGCGTTCGTACCCATCCTGGGCGCCAAGCCTGACGCGCTGGGCCGCCCGTTCGATGAGATCTGGCGCGAAGCCTGGTCGCTGATCGGCCCGTTCGCCGAACGCGCCTACGCCGGCGAGGCTACCTTCATCGAGGACTATCCGCTCGTCGTCCACCGATCCGGCCGCGCCGAGATGGCCAACTTCACGTTCTGCTATAGCCCCGTGCGCGATGAAAACGGCGATGTCGTCGGCATGATCGACACCGTCATTGATACCACCGCGCGGGTCGGCGCCGAAAAGGCGCAGGCCGACGCGCTGCGCCTGACCGAAGATGCCTTGCGCCAAAGCCAGAAGATGGAAGCCATCGGCCAACTGACGGGCGGCGTCGCGCATGACTTCAACAATCTGCTGACGGGAATCTCCGGCAGCCTGGATTTTTTGTCGCAGCGCCTCGCGCAGGGGCGGACCGATGACCTCGGCCGTCATATCGCGGTCGCAAAAAGCGGCGCCGACAAGGCGGCCGTCCTGACGCGCCGCCTGCTGAACTTTTCGCGCCGCCATCCGCTGGAGCGCAAGGCGGTGGACATCAATGACGTCATCGCCGACATGGAGGCGCTGATCGCGCGCAGCGCCGGATCGGCGGTCACGCTGGACTTGGACTGCGCCGCCGGGTTGTGGTCGGTCTGGGTAGACGCGCACCAGCTAGAAAATGCGCTGCTGAACCTGTGCCTGAATGCACGCGACGCGCTGTCCGCCAGCGGCACGCTGCGCATCGCGACATGCAACGTGACCCTGGACGCCGAGATCGCGCGCGAGCGCGGTCTGCAACCGGGGGACCACGTGCGGCTGCGCGTGTCCGACACAGGGTGCGGCATGTCGCCCGAAACGATACGCCGCATGTTCGAACCCTTCTACACCACCAAGCCGGCCGAGCGCGGCACCGGCCTGGGACTTGCGCTGGTTCACAACTTTGTCCGTCAATCCGGCGGACATATCCAGGTGCGCTCGCAACCGGACCGGGGCACGGATATCGACCTCTACTTTCCGCGCCATGGCGGCGCCCGCATCGAGGTCGCCGCCGACACGGCATCAGCCCTGCCGCCGCGGGCCCTGCAGGGCGGGACGGTGCTGCTGGCCGAGGACGATCCGGCCGTGCGCGAAGTCACCGCCGAACTGCTGAAGGAAATCGGCTTCGACGTGATCGAAGCGACGGACGGCGCCAGCGCGCTCAAGCATCTGACCACACAGGACCGGATCGACCTATTGGTCTGTGACCTGGCCTTGCCGGGCGGCGTGAACGGGCGGCGGGTGGCGGAGACCGGCAGGATATTGCGGCCGGGAATGAAGGTGCTGTTCATCACGGGCTACGGCGAAAGCGCCGAGGGTGACAACGCGCCGGCGGCAGGTACGCCCGTGTTGCAGAAGCCATTCACGCTTGATGACCTGGCGAGCCAGGTGCATGCGCTGATGCGCTGAAACGCGGCCGGCGGGTACTCACGCGGACGGCAGGCGCCGGGTCGTGCGGATCCAGAACAGCCCCGCCCCCGACAGCAGCATGGCGAACAGCAGATACGCAAAGCAGATCAGCAGGCCGAAAAAATAATAGCGGTCATAGACGCTGGCCGCCCACCACGCCACGCCGCCATACACCGCCATGACGATGAACGGCAGCCACAGCACCGCCACGCCGGCGCGGCGCCAGCCCGGGGTGTTCAAGCGCGGAAAGCGATGCGGCCGGGCGCGCAGAAGCAAAGCCAGCGCCGACAGCGCCGGCAGCACAAAGGCCAGCACCGCCAGCACCAGCAGGCCGGCATCCAGGAACGTCGCCACGGACTCGCGCAAAATCAGCTCCTTGCACGGCGCGCACGGGTGGCGCCGTCCCGGACGTTATACACGAGCCCCCGCGCGCGTCCTTACAGCTTGGGCGCGTAGCGCACGGTCAGCATCACATTGCGAGGCTCGCCGTAGTAGTTGTTGCTGGACAGCGTGTTGTACGAAGGCACGTAGTACTTCTTGTCGAACACGTTGTTTACGTTCAGCCCGAAGCTCAGTTCCGGCGTGGCCTGGTAACCCACCCGCGCGTTCCAGATCGTGAATCCCGCCAGCTTGAATTCGCGGTCCGAGCTGATCGTCGACGTCTGCGTATTCACGCCGGCGCCCACGCTCAGGCGGTTCCACGTGCCCGGCAGCCTGTAGTTGGCCCACAGGCGCAGCATGTGCTTGGGCGTCCAGGTGTTGAAGACCTTGCCCTGGTTGTCCGGATCTTCCAGGAACTTGGTGGTGTTGTAGGCGTAGCCGGCATACAGCTCCAGCCCCTTGACCACCTCGCCGGAAATCTCGGCCTCGACGCCCTGGCTGCGGACCTTGCCGGCCGCGCGCGAGCAGTACCAGCCGTTGCAGGCGAACCCGGCGTCGTAATCGTTGACCGCACGGTTCTTGTGGTCGTAGCGGAACAAGGCAAGCAGCGTATTGACCCGGCCGTCCGCCAGTTCACCCTTCACGCCGACCTCGTAGTTGTTGCCCTCGATCGGCTTGAGCAGGCTGCCCGACACCGTGCGCTCGGTCTGCGGTTCAAACACCGTGGTGTAGCTGCCATACACCGACCAGTTGTCCGTCAGCGAATACACGATGCCGGCGTACGGAATGAACTTGCCCGAGGTCGACGACGTCGTGGTGTCGCCTCCGCCGCTGTAGCTGTAGTCGAACCAGCCGACGCGGCCGCCGCCGATCAGCGCCAGGGATTGCGTGGGCTTGACGCGCCACGTGCCGTAGATGCCCTTCTGCCGGATGTCGTAGGCGCTGCGCGAATCGTAGCCGCTGGCGGCGACGATGGAATCGATGTCCTGCCACGGACGGTGATGGTCCAGATCGAAGATATTGCCGCCACTCTCCCACGAGCGGGTAAACCGGTCATTCGTCGTGAGCTTGGAGTAGTTGGCGCCGATCACCACTTCCTGCGCCATGCCCCAGGCGTTGAAGTCACCCGCCACCGACATGTCCATGCCGCGCTGGCGGCTCGTGAAGTCCACGCCGAAATTGCCGTAGTCCATTCCGCTGCCGTCACGCTGCACGGGTCCGGTGACGCGCTGGTGCACGGTCGTGTTGTCTTCGTCCATCGCCACGCCGGCAAGCCGGAAGCGCCACGAGGAATTGAAGCGATGCGTGACGTCGGCGTTGAAGATGGTCTGGTCGTTGGTGGCCCGGTTCCAGGTCGAGCCGGTGAACGTCGAGCGCGGCAGGTCCAGGCTGCCCCCATCTTCATAACGGGGATAGCCGACGAACATGGGCCGCGACCGGCTGTACCGGTTGCTGACACCCAGGCCCACCGTCGTGTTCTCGGTAATGTCGTAGTCCAGCGCGGCGTACAGGTTGCGCGTCTTGTCCCACACGTAGTCGATGTACGAATGGCTGCGGTCTTCATCCAGCACCACGCGCCCGCGCAGCGTGCCCGATTCGTTGAGCGGGCCGCCTGCATCCAGCGTCAAGCCATAGTGATCCCACGAGCCCACCTTGCCCGTCACGACCACCGACGGTTCCGCGCCGCCGCGCTTGCGCACCAGGTTGATCGCGCCGCCGGGGCTGCCCGCGCCTTGCAGCAGGCCCGCCGCGCCGCGCAGGATCTCCACGCGGTCATAGAACACCAGCGAATCCTGTTCCCAGTTGCCCAGGCTATAGCTGTTACGCAGCAGGGACACGCCGTCGTATTGCAGCAGATCCACGGGGAAGCCGCGCGAATTGATCGCGACGCCGGCGCCCACGCCCTGCACGCCGACCATGCCCGCCGTGTTGTTGACGGCGTCGGGCAGGCTGGTCATGTCCTGGTCGTCCATCCGCTGCCGCGTCAGCACGGTGATGGATTGCGGAATGTCTTTGAGCGCCTGCGCCGTCTTGCCGATGGTGACCGCCGGCGACGTGTAAGAACCCGTGCCGTCCGTCGTGGTGTTGTAGGTGCCCGTCACCGTCACGGGCGCCAGCGTCGCGGCCGCCTCGGCCGGCGCCTGCCGCAGGCGATAGCCGCCCTCGGCGCGCGCAACCGCTTGCAGGCCCGTGCCTGCCAGCAGGCGCTCGAGCGCGGCGTCCACGGCGTACGTGCCCGTCAGTCCCCGCGTCGTGGCCCCGGCCGTCAGGCCGGGATCGGACGCCACCATCACGCCGGCCTGCACGCCAAACGTGCCCAGCGCCGCGCTCAACGGACCCGCGGGAATGCTGAACGCAACGGCACGCGGCGCCTGGCCCTGAGCCTGGGCATGCACCGCCACCGGCGCCAGGACGGCAACCGCGGCAAGCGGCGCGAAACGCCGCAATGCGGCGCTCAGCGCCGTGCGGCGCAGGGGGAGACGGACAAGCGCCGCAGCGCTCGCGGCGCGGACAGGACGAGGTGACATGAAAGGGTTCCCAGGCTCATGAAAAGTCGGCGCAGCCTCGACATACCGGGCTGCTTTCCTTACATGAAGCGCGAGATCGGGATATCCGCCGTTGCTGTTACAAAAAAGCCAGCGATGAAGGAACTGCGACTCGCCGAGGGATGAGAATCACAGGGCAACGCGGTTCACACGTGGCTCACCGTCACCCAGTAGCGGGTGTAGCGGCGCACCTGCACCGGCAGGATTTCTTCAAGCATGGCCAGCACCTTGTCGGTGTCGCCCAGCGGGAACGCCCCCACCACGCGCAGCCGGGCGGCCGCGTCCGTGCAATGCAGCAGGCCCGGGCGGTAGCGGCCCAGTTCGTTCAGGAAGGCCGACATGGGCATCTCGTCCGCGATCAGCATGCCGTCCAGCCAGGCGGACACGCCGGGTTCCAGCGTCCCCGGCGCAAAGCTGCCGCCCGCGGTGAATTCCGCCTGTTCGCCGGCCCGCACGCGCCGCGGCGCCGTGTCCGGCGCCAAGCCGCGCACGTCCACCGCGCCTTCCAGCACCGCCACCCGCATGCGTCCGGCCTCCAGATCGCGCACCAGAAAGCGCGTGCCCACCGGCGTCACCACGCCCCCGCGCGTGCGCACGCTGAACGGCCGGCCGTTGGCATCGCGCGCCGTCGCGATCAGGATCTCGCCTTGCAGCAGCACGAGTTCGCGCTGGCTCGCGGTATAGCGCAGATCCACCGCGGTGCCGGCGTTCAATTCGACCTGCGTGCCATCCGGCAGCGTCACTGACCGGCGTTCGCCCGTGCCGGTGCGCAGGTCCGCCGACAAGCGGCGGATCGCGTCGCGCTCGCCCACGGCCCAGGCGCCCAGACCGACACCAACGGCGGCGAACATCAGGCGCATTGCGGTACGGCGGGATTGGATCAGCGGCGCCTGCAGCAAGGTGCGCGACGCCACCGACGGCCCCGCCTGCGCCACGCCCGCCGCCACGTCGCGCGTCAATGCGCCCAGCCGTTGCCATGCCAGTTCGTGGGAAGGTTCCGCCCGCCGCCAGCGCTCGAAACGATCGCGGTCGGCGGGGCTGGCGTCTTCGCGCAGACGCGCCCACCAGTCCGCGGCCTGCCGGATCACTTTGGGATCGATGGCGCCGGCCTCGGGCGCGTGCGGCCGCAGCAGCTTGGCGTTGTCCATATATCCGGGGATCAGCCGTAGACGGCCGTGTAGCAGTGCACCAGCGCGCGCGCCAGCGACTTCTGAACGGCGTTGGGCGTCAGGCCCAACTGCTGGCCGATCTCGGCATACGACAGGCCGTCGATCTGCGCCATCAGGAAGATCCGGCGGCTGGTCATCGGCAAGGCGTCCAGCAGTTCGCAGACTTCCGCAAGCGCCTCCAGGATCAGCGCGCGGGCCTCGACCGAGGGTTCGACCGCCACGGGCTGCAGCGACAGCGTCTCGGCGTAGGCGGCTTCCAAAGCGGCGCGGCGCGCCCGGCCGATCAGCAACCGGGTGGCGATGGTGCGCAGGTAGGCGCGCGGTTCATTGAGCGGTTCGCGGACATTGGCGCGGATCAGGCGCTCGAACGTGTCGTGCGCCAGGTCGGCCGCATCCGACGCATTGCCCAGCTTGCGGTGCAACACGCCCCGCAGCCATTGATGATGGGCCTGATAAACGGACTGCACCTCTGCACGAGAGGCAAATGAGGAGGATGGCATGGCGGTGCGGCCCGGCGTCGCCGCCTGAGAGCAAGACGAGATGAAAATGATTCGCAATTATAGATGCGGTTTCCGTCTTTGCAAGGCTCTGCCCCACACGCCAGCCGTCTGGCGGCGTGGCGCCGCTAGTAGTCCATCGGGATGTGGCTCTGCGCGGCGCGTATCTCCTGTATATGGCGTTCGGCTTCCTGGCGTTCGACGGCGGGGGGCAGCGCGCGCCAGCTCACCAGGTTGCCCGGCGTCTTCAAGGGCATCCAGCCCAGTACGCTATACAGCGAAATCGCGGTGCTGCCGGTATCGAGCCGCGTCTCGTAATAACCCTGGCGGTCCGGCACGGTGTCGCCGGGCGTCCAATCCAAATGAGGCATCCAGGTCTCCTCCTGGTGAAGCTTATGTGCAAGGACGCGCTGTCCTCGCAGGGTGGATCACACCGATCGTATAGCGTCCGGTCCCGCTTGTCCCCTGTCAAAAAGACCGAGTTTCCTATTCTTGACAGAGGGGAATCCCTAGGCAGCCAACACGTTTTTGCATTGCTAAAGCCCAAACACAGGCGCTAGCATGCGGCAACGGATTTTTACCCCCGGACAGACACGAATCGCCCGGGCCCCTTGCGTCACACGACGGCCATGCCGAAATCGATCTTTCCGCAGTACCCAAGAGATCGGCTGGCCGCCCTGGCAAGCGCCAATTCCCTGCGCGCCATCCGCGAAGGCCTGCTGTGGGCCATGCCATGCCTGCTGGTCTCCGCCTTGTTCCTGGTGCTGTCGGTCTGCGCGCGGCTGCTCGGCCTGCCCGACGGCATCGCCGACCTGCTGGCCGGTCTGCACCGCGCACTGTCGGGCGTCATGCCGCTGCTGACCGGCACGGCCATCGGCTACATGTTGTCGATCCGCCACCGGCTTCCGCACCTGCCCACCGCGCTGCTGTGCCTGTGCTTTGTCGTCATCGCCGAAACCCTGCTGGCGCCCTACCCCCGCGCGGCCTCCACGCTTACCTTGTTCATCGCGATCGCCGCGCCGATCGCGGCCGTGCCGACGATGGCCTGGCTGCACCGGCGCCGCTGGACGCAACTGGCGCCTGACGGACTGATCGGCGAAAACGTCCGCGACTCGCTGAATATGATCGTGCCGGGCTTGCTGACGGCCGGCCTGGTGATGGCGGCGCTGTCGGCCGCGTTGCGCATCCCCGCGGTGGCGCAGGTCGACATTCCGCTGAGCCTCGCGTCGCTGGACAGCCCCTACACGTCCGGCGCGCTGGTGGCCGCGCTCAATTCCCTGTTCTGGTTCTTCGGCATACACGGCGCGCAGGCCATGGCGCCCATCATGGACGTGATGGACCAGGCGACCCGGCTCAACGCCACGAGCGTGGCCGCGGGCTACGAAGGCGTCTACGCGCTGAACGGCACGCTGCTGGGCGCCTTCGTTTTCATTGGCGGTTCGGGCGCGACATTGTCGCTGGTGGTGGCCATCCTGCTGTTTTCGCGCAGCGATTCGCTGCGGGTGCTGGCCCTGGCCAGCATTCCGGTGTCGCTGCTGAACGTCAACGAGATCCTGCTGTTCGGCCTGCCGCTCATCCTGAATCCCCTCCTGTTGCTGCCCTTCGTGCTGACGCCCGTGGTCAACGTGCTGATTGCGCTGGCCGTGGTGCAGCTTGACTGGCTGACCCCCGCCACCGTGGCGCTGCCCTTGACGTCGCCCGTGCTGTTCAACGCGTACCTGGGCGCCGGCGAGCACCTGGCGGGGATCGTGCTGCAGTGCGCGCTGGTCGCGCTGGGCGCCTGCATCTATGTGCCCTTCCTGATCGCACTGGAGCGCCAGCGCCAGGCCGACGCCACGGTGTACTTCAAGTCGCTGGACACCACCTTTCCGCAGTTGCAGGAAGAATCCCTGCTGTATGCGCATGACCCCGTCGCGTCCACCTACGCCACGCGGGCGCGCCGCCAGGCCGAGGTCGCGCGCATCCGCGCCATCAGCGAATACGATTTCTACCTGGAGTTCCAGCCGCAGGTCTCGCTGCGCACGGGCCTATGCACCGGCTGCGAGGCCCTGCTGCGCGCCACCGGCCCTGAAGGCACGCAGCAGGCGCCGCTGGAATTCTTGCGCTGGCTGGCGCGGGCAGACCTGATGCGTGAAGTCGATCTCTGGGTGGCGCGGCAGGCCGTGCTGCAATGCCTGGCGTGGCACGCGCAAGGCTTTACGATGCCGATGACCATCAACATCACGAGCGGCACATTGACGTCGCCGGCCTTTCTGGACCGGTTGATCAAGGTGCTGGCGCAGGCGCAGGGCCAGGTCTCGGTCGAGCTCACGGAAGACGCGCTGGTCGAGGACGCCGACGCATTGCACACGGCGTTTGACCGCCTGCATGGCATCGGCGCGCGCATCTATATCGACGATTTCGGCACGGGGTATTCGGCGCTGAGCTATCTGCACCAGTTCCAGATCGACGCCGTCAAGATCGACCGCAGCTTCGTGATGGCGCAGAGCCACGACCGCGGCGCGCTGGTGATGAGCGGCCTGCTGCGATTCTGCGAGGCGCTGAACCTGCAGATCATCGTCGAGGGCGTGGAAACCGAGGGGCAGTTGTCCGCGCTGGCGTCCAGCGCGGAGATCGTCGTGCAGGGCTGGTATTACAGCAAGGCGGTGTCCGGCGAACACATCGTGGACTTCGCGCGCCGGCGGCGGGAGCTCTCCGCCCTGCCGGCGCATCCTGCCAGCGCGGCCGCTATTTGATGCCGATGAACGGCAGCGCGGCACCCGGCACTTGGGTGGACGGCAGCACGCCATCCCACTTTTCCACAGCGTTCAGGCTGACCAGATTGGTGTTGGCGGCCAGCGCCTCGGCCTTGGCGCGGATCGACGCCGCTTCCGCTTCGCCGCGCATGCGGATGCCATCGGCTTCCGCGGTGAACTGCTGACGGCGCGCATCGGCTTCGGCCTTGGCCTTGACCACCTGGATCTCAGCGGTGATCATCGCCGTTTCCTTTTGCTGACGCGTCGTCTCGATCTGCACCTGCGCCAGCATGCGCTGTTCGATCGAATGCTCGTAAGCCTGCGAAAAACCCACCTCTTCGATCTGCACGCCCACCACCTGCACCGGCGCGCCTTCCATCGTCTTGAGCACGGCGTTGTTCACGTCCAGGCCCAGCTTCTGGCGTTCCTGAATGGCGCGCACGGCCGTGTACTGGCCAAACACGTTCTTCACCGCGTCCGGCGTCTTGCGTTCCAGCACGCGCATTTGCAAGTTGGCGATGGTGCCGTACTCGGAATAGAGCTCGGCCACGTGCTCGGACGGCACGCGGTACGTGACCGACACGCGCAGCGTCGCGGGCTGCTGGTCGTAGCTGTAGGCCTCAAGCTTTTCGAACACGAAGGTGTGGTCGCGCACGGACACCGTCATCACGTTGTCGATGAAGGGCGTCTTGAAATCCAGGCCGGGTTCAGCCACGCGCACGAGCTTGCCGTTGCGCAGCACCACGCCGCGTTCGCCTTGATCCACCTGAAACCACGATCCGAAGGCGATGAACAGGATCAGCAGGAAGATGAGTGCGGTGCCAACGGCGAATTTCAGGTTGCGCGGCTTGACCGCGCCGATCGTCTTGACCATCTGGATATCTGTCGGCTTCATCTTCACTTCCAATCCCTGTCTGTTCTTTTGCGTTTACGGTCCGAGAGCACCGCAGCGATGCCGCGCGCGAGCAGATAGGCGATCACCGCCGCCCCCACCAAGATCAGGAAATACCGCATCGAGCGTCCCCCCCGGGAAAGAAGGACGGGATTCTATCCCGCAGCAGGCGCGCCGCCGCAGGCGTGTATCGACGTAATGTGGCGATACGTTTCTGAAAGTTTCTGTGGCGGAGATCGAGACGGACTTACGCGCCGTACCACCGCAATCCCAGCCGCGACAGCGAGTCCGGATATTCCCAGAATGCGTGGTCCAGCGCCTCCATCTGTTCCTGCTCTTCCTCGGTCATCGCGCCGTAGATGTCGTTGAGCTGGACCACCTCGGGCGAGGCCTCGAAACGGTCGATCAGTCCGCGCATGCGCGACAGCACATCCAGCATGTGCACGGCGCCGATCTTGCGCAGCGCCTGCAACGCCAACTGGCAGGTCTGGTCGCCCCAATTGCACAGAAACTGCATGAAGCCGCCATTATTGATGTCGGCCTCCATGCGCCACAAGGCGACCAGTTCCTGGTCGGTTTCCGACAGCCGGTCGAGCTTCCATTCCGCAGCTTGGAGCGTCGCCATGGCTTGCTCGTAGCGCAGATCCCACAGCAGATCGTGCACGTTCAGCATGCCTTCCGGCACGGGTGCGGCCAGCGCGGGCCACACGACGCCATGCCCATCGTCCACGAGCTGCCATTGCGCGCGCGCCTCGGGTGCCGCCTCGTGCAGGCGGATGTGCCGCCGGATTGGCTCTTTGACCTCGCGGCCGTCGGCAAGCGTCAACAGCACGTGCGTATCGGTCAACGACAGGGAAGTGATGCGGTAATCGGGAGTAGGCATGCAGCGGTCCGGCAAAACGGGAAAGCGCAAGACGCTACCGGATCGGCGCGGCGCTGTCGAGCCGCGCCCGTCGTCGCAGCGCATCGCGCCGCATCCTGCGCGGCGCATCCTGTTACCGCACGCCGTCCACCCATCTGCTACGTTAACCAGGCACGCGCCGGGGTCCCCTCCGGCGCCCTTGCCGGAGACCGACCATGCCCCGCCCTTCCGAGTCCGCTCCATTGATCGGAGTGGTCCCGCCGTACATGCTGGACCGGCTTGCGCAGCACACCGATGCGCGCGTCAGCATGCCCGCCGTCAAAACGATGATCATCGATCAGCAGCAACGCAGCCTGCGCGAGATGGCCGAGCAGCCGCCGCGCGCAACGCTCGCGCCGACGCGCCAGATGGCGCCGGCCGGCACGCCCGACCGCGCCGTGCATGACGCGGGCAACAGCACGTCGCTGCCCGGCAAACTGGTGCGGGCCGAAGGCGCGCGGCCCAGCGGCGATGCCGCGGTCGACGAGGCCTACGCGCACCTGGGTTCGACCTACAAGCTTTTCTGGAACGTCTACAAGCGCCACTCCATCGACGCGCACGGCCTGCCGCTGATCGGCACGGTGCACTACGGCGAGGACTACGAAAACGCCTTCTGGAACGGCGCGCAGATGGTGTTTGGCGATGGCGACGGCGAAATCTTCAACCGCTTCACGGTCGCTGTCGACATCATCGGCCATGAGCTCACGCACGGCGTGATCGACACCGAAGCGGCCCTGCTCTATCAAGGCCAATCGGGCGCGCTGAACGAATCGCTGTGCGACGTGTTCGGCGCGCTGGTCAAGCAGTATTCGCTGGGGCAGACCGCCCGGCAGGCAGACTGGCTGGTGGGCCAGGGCCTCTTCACGGAAAAGGTGCGGGCGCGCGCGCTGCGCTCCATGGCCGCGCCGGGCACCGCGTACGACGATCCAGTACTGGGCAAGGACCCGCAGCCCGCGCACATGCGCGATTACGTCGATACGCCGCGCGACAACGGCGGCGTGCACATCAACTCAGGCATTCCCAACCGCGCGTTCCATCTGGCCGCCACGGCGCTGGACGGCAATGCATGGAACGGCGCCGGCCAGGTCTGGTACGACACACTGTGCGACAAGCGTCTGCGTCACGACGCCGGGTTCAAGGATTTTTCGGGCCTGACGATTGAGATCGCCGGCGAGAAGCACGAGGCGGCCGTGCGGCGCGCCATCGAAGAGGCCTGGAAGGCCGTGGGAGTGCTGCCATGATTGAACTGCCCTCGCTCGATCTCGCCCAACTGGTGCGCCTGACCCGCGAGGGCGGCCTGGCGTATCTACCCGGCCTGGCGCAGCCGCGCCACATCGACATGACCGCCTGCCCGCCGGGCGTGCGGCAGGAAGTGTGCGAAGCGCTGCTGCATGCCGCGCCCAAGGCCGTGTCCTGCGGGCCGGATGCGCGCGGCGACCAGCGCTATTTCCACGTTGAAGTGGAGTTCGCAGGCGCGCACGCGCCGCGGATCACTTTTGACGTGCCCGAGGCGGATGCGCCGCAGACGCTGGTGCAGCTGTGGAAGCGCCAGGCCGGCCAATCTGAATAGCGCGCCCGGCGTACAGCCCGGCCAGCGCCATCAGCGCGCACAACGCGGCGCACACGCCCAGCGCGACGCCCCAGCCGCCGAGCGCGTCATGCACGCTGCCCACCAGCGTGGGGCCAGTCGCGGCGAACAGATACCCCACGCACTGCGCCATGCCCGACAGGGCCGCCGCCTGTTGCGCGTGGCTGGCGCGCAGTCCGACAAACGCCAGGCCCAGGATGATGCCCGCGCCGGTGCCCAACCCCAGGAACGCGATCCACACCACGCCCCATGCGGGCGCGGCGATCAGCCCCATGAACGCCACGAACGACGCGCCCGCCGCGCAGAACGCCGCCGCGCGCTGGTCCTTCAACCGGCGCAGCAACGGCGCCAGAAACAGCGCGGGCGCCGCGGACGCCAATTGCATGAAGCCGTGCAGCGATCCCGCGCGCTCGGCCGAGAAACCCGCGTCTTGCAGGATGGCGGGCAGCCAGCTCACCGCCACATAGAACACGAACGAATTGATGCCCAGGTACGCCGTGACCTGCCAGGCCAGCGGCGAGCGCCACAGACGCACGCCGTGCGGCGCATGCGCGGTGGTGGCGGCGGGCGGCGTATGGTTGCCAAGCTGCGGCAGCCACAGCAAGAGGCCGAGCAGCGGCAAGGCCAGCATGCACAGCGTCGAAAACCGCCATCCGCCCAGTTGAAAGCCGGCCAACGGCAGGTCGGCCAGCGGAATTGCAATGGCCGACGCCAGCCCGGCTGCCAGGCCCATCGTCAGCACATAAGCCGACGTCAAGCCCGCCAGGCGTTGCGGAAAATCGCGCTTGAGCAGGCTGGGCAGCAGCACGTTGCCCAGCGCAATGCCCGCGCCGATGATGGCCGTGCCCGCGTACAAGCCCACGGCGCCGCCCAGCACGCGGATCCCGATCCCGCCGGCAATCAGCAGCAGCGCCGCAAACAGCGTGCGTTCCAGCCCGAACCTGCGGGCCAGTCCGGCGGCAAACAGCGACACCACGGCAAAGGCCAGCAGCGGCAACGTGATGAGCATTCCCGCCGCCGCCGACGACAGACCCAGCTCGGCGCGGATGAGGCCGATGAGCGGCGGCACGCCGGTGAACGGCGCGCGCAGGGCCATCGCGATGCAGAGGATGCCAAGGATCAGCAGCGCGGGGCGGCTGGCTGTGGGGTGGCTGAATGTGGGGTGGCTTGGCATCGGGTGGCGGGAGGCTTGCATGGGGTCAGCGTGGAAATTCTTCAGGCATGGAGGCCCTATTCGATCCCGCCAGCTTACGCATCGGCCGCTTTACCGAATTTCGAGATAATGACAAACTCTCTCGCAATCCGGCCAACTATGCCCTGCTCCCCGGCCGACGCCCATGCGCACGCCCGACACGCCCCCCGCCCCTTTTGATCCCGATAGCCCCACGCAATGGGCATTCGCCATGCCCGTGCACGCGGCCGAGCGGGACAACGAATCGCCCACGCATCAGCATCAAATGGGCCAGCTCGTCCTGGCGCTGCGCGGCGGGGTCACATGCTCGGTGGCGCAGGGCCTGTGGATGGTGCCGCCGCAGTGCGCCGTCTGGATTCCCGGCGGCGTGCCGCACAGCAATCGCGTCACCGCCAATGGCCGCGTGTGCTTCCTGTTCGTGCCGGCCGACGCACCGCGCCTGCCCACGGCTTGCTGCACGCTGTCGATCACCCCGCTGGTGCGTGAGCTGGTCGTGCACCTGGCCCACCTGACGCCCGACGAGGCCGCGGCAGGCGCCAACCGCAAGCTGGCCGACGTGCTGCTGGACCAGTTGTCGCACATGCCCGCCGAGCAGCTGCACCTGCCGATCTCCGACCATCCGCGCCTGCGCGAAATCGCCGGCGCGCTGAACGCGGATCCCGCCGACCGCAGCACCGTCGCGCAGTGGGGCAAGCGCGTCGCCATGAGCGAACGCACGCTGGCGCGGCTGGTGCAGCAGGAGGTCGGCATGAGCTTCGGCCGCTGGCGCCAGCAGTTGCACATCATCCTGGCGCTGCAGCGGCTGTCGGCGGGCGTGTCGGTGCAACGCACGGCGGAGGACCTGGGCTATGAGTCGGTCAGCGCCTTCATCACCATGTTCAAGAAAACGCTGGGCAAGACGCCCGCGCGTTACTTTGCGGACAAGACCGACGGGCAGGCGGGCGTGCAGTAAGGGAGCCAGGCGTTGCGCCACTACGCCTGTTTGGCGCTCGCCACGATGAAAAGCCGCGGAAACGGCAGCAGCACCGTGCCGTCCGCCAGCGCGGGATAGGCCGCTTCGATCAGCGACTGATAGCGCGCCAGAAAGCCCGCCTTTTCATCGGCGTCCAGCTTGTCCAGATACGGCCGCAGCGCCGTGCCCTTGAACCATTCCACCACTGCCGCGGCGCCTGCCAGCGGATGGTGATAGGTCGTGCGCCACACATCCAGCGTGCCGCAATGCGGCTTGAGCAATTCGTAGTACCACGCCGCGCTGTGCCGCGGCGGATGCTTCACGCCGCCGGTCTTGGCAGCCCACGGCGCCTCGCCGGCCACCTGCCGGGCAAGACGGTGCGCGGGCTCTTCCAGGTTGTCCGGCGTCTGCACCGCCAGGCTGCCGCCGGGCGCCAGCTTGGCCACCAGCGCCGGGTACAGCGTGGCATGGTCGGGCACCCACTGCAGCGCGGCATTGGCCAGGATCACGTCGTAGGCCTGCGGCGGATTCCAGCTGGCGATGTCGGCCAGTTCGAACGACAGCGACGGCATGCGCTTGCGAGCGGCGTCGATCATGTCCTGCGAACTGTCGATGCCTGAAATCTCCGCATCCGGATAGCGGCTGGCCAGCACTTCGGTGGAATTGCCCGGCCCGCAACCCAGGTCCACGGCGTGCTTGACCACCAGGTTGGGCAGCGCCGCCACCAGGTCCCGCACCGGACGCGTGCGTTCGTTTTCAAAAGCGGAATACTGCTTGGCGGACCAGGTGTTCATGATCGTTCCTTGGTTTCGACTGACTGGCGCTGAGTGGCACTGACTGGCCACTCATTAGCCGCCGACTGTACGCCTGGCCCTCTCCTCTGACAAATCCACAAAGCCGCAATCTGCCATATCCCGCGCATATGGCGCCCCACAAAGAAAAACCCGCCCGCCGGATTTGCCGGCGGGCGGGTTTGCAGGGCGGGAAGCCTGATTACTGAGGCTTCAGCTCATCCGTGCGGGTCTTCCACAGCGAGAACAGCACGCCGCCAAGGATCAGGCTGAAGGTCACGCCCAGCGAGATCGCGGGAGGCACCTTGCCGATGAAGCCGACCAGGAAGATCTTCGTGCCGATGAACACCAGGACCAGAGCCAGGGCGTACTTCAGGTAATGGAAGCGGTGGATCATCGCCGCCAGGGCAAAGTACAACGCACGCAGGCCCAGGATCGCAAAGATGTTGCTCGTGTACACGATGAACGGGTCGGTCGTGATGGCGAAGATTGCCGGCACCGAGTCCACGGCAAACACCAGGTCGACGAACTCGATCAGCACCAGGGCCAGCAGCAGCGGCGTCGCATAACGCACCTTCTTGGACGTCGCCGGATCGGTCTCGGTCACCATGAACGCGTTGCCGCGCAAGCCGTCCGTGACACGCATGTGACGCTTCAGGAACTTCAGGATCGGGTTGGTCGCGATGTCAGGCGTCTGGTCCGCAATCATCCACATCTTGACGCCCGTGAACACCAGGAACAAGCCGAACAGATACAGCAGCCAGCCGAAATTGCTGACCAGCGCGGCGCCCAGGCCGATCATCGTGGCGCGCAGCACGATCACGCCCAGGATGCCCCAGAAAAGCACACGGTGCTGGTACTGGCGCGGAATCGCAAAGAAGCTGAAGATCAGCGCGATCACGAACACGTTGTCCATGGACAGCGATTTCTCGATCATGAAGCCCGTGTAATAGGCCATGCCGCTCTCGGCGCCCATGTTCCACCAGACCCAGCCACCGAACAACACGGCGGCGGAAATGTACCCGGCGGAAAGCAGCAGGCTTTCACGCACGCCGATCTCGCGGTCTTCCTTGTGCAGCACACCCAGGTCAAAGGCCAGCAGGCTGACGACGATGCTGATGAAGAGCAGCCAGCTCCAGGTTGGCGTGCCGAGGAAATCGGCATTGAAGAAGGTGATCAAAGTGTCCATGATTGCCCCGCTAGATTCGAAGGTGCCCATGATCCGGATCCGGCGCAAATGGAGAAATCAGCCTGAAAGTGAGTTAAGGTTCGAAAAAACCGAAGTGAGCCGACACCCATGCTGAACTACCGCCACCTGTACTACTTCTGGATGGTCGCCAAAGAGGGCGGGTTTTCCCGCGCCGCCGAGCGCCTGGACATGGCCATCCAGACCATCAGCGCGCAGGTCCGCGAACTGGAAAAGAACCTGGGACATCAGCTGCTCAAGCCGGCCGGCCGCGGCGTGACGCTGACCGATGCCGGCGAAGCGGCTTTCGCCCGCGCCGAAGAAATCTTCCAGATCGGGCAGGTTTTGCCACAGGAAGTGCGCGCCGCCGCCACCAAGCCCGTCGTGCGCCTGTCCGTGGGCCTGTCGGACGGCATCTCCAAGCTGGCGGCACACGCCTTGCTGGGGCCCGTGCTGCACACGCCCGATCTGCATTTGACCTGTCATGAAGGTGAAGTCGAGGAGCTGCTGGGCGAGTTGGCGCGGCATCACCTTGATCTCGTGCTGGCCGGCCAGGGCGCCCCCGCCAACCCCAACCTGCGGCTTACCAGCGACCGTCTGGTGTCGTCGCCGGTGGACTGGTACGGCCCGGCCAAGCTGGTGCGCAAATCGGACACGCTGGACTTTCCGGGCTGTCTGGCGCGCCTGCCGGTGCTGCTGCCCACCGGCCACTCGGTGCTGCGCCAGACGCTGGACCGCTGGTTCGCCGAACAGGGCGTCTATCCGAACGTGGTCGGCGAGTTCGAGGACAGCGCGCTCATGTCGGTGTTTGCGGCGCGGGGCCTGGGCGTGTTTCCCCTCAGCCGGCTGGGCGGGGACGATGTCGCCCTGCTGCGCGGCCTGCGTCCGCTGGCGCGCTGCGACGACGTGCACGAGGAAATCCATGCCATCCGCAACCGCCGCGGCCAGCATCACCCCCTGGTCCGGCAGATCCTCGCACAGGCGAAAACTTCGGTTTTATCTTAATGTTTGTCACATCCACTCTGGTTTTTCAGAAATAGAATCCCCGGTATCGTGGCCGTTCTTTTTGAGTCATCGGAGTACCTAATCAAATGAAGAAAATCATCTGGCTCGTTTTTGCCGTTCTTGCGGCGCTCTGGACCGGGCTGGTGGCGCTGACCCTGCAACTGACCGACTGGGTGCTGGTCACCATCGCCACGGCGCAGGTGCCCGGCACCGCCATCGACACCTCGCAATGGGTGGCGCCGGCCTGGGCGGCGCCGTGGGTTGACCCGGCATGGCTGCAATCGCTGCAAGGGGGCCTGGTCTGGGCCGCGCAAGGCCTGAACCAGGTCCTGCCCTTTGCCGGCAGCCTGGGTTCGCTGATCACCGTGCTGGGCTGGATCTGCTGGGGCTTCATCATGGCGGGCCTGCTGGTGCTTGCGCTGATCCTGCACTGGCTGGCGGGCAAGCGCGAGCAGCAGGCGGCCCCGGGCCGTCAAGTGGTGTAAAAAGGGGCAGGCGACGCGCCGCCCGGCACGCTGCCCTCAACCGGAGCGTGCCGTGCCCTCTCGATCTACCCGCCGTCTGATCCTGCCGTTTGCGGCGCTGCTGGCCAGCGCCGCCGCGACGTCCGGGCAGGCGGCGCCTTCGCAAACCCCATCAACGCAGGCCACATCAACGCAAACCGCGTCCCCCCACGGCATCGAAGTGTGCACGGTGACGGGGACCTCGGGGCAATACAGCGTGCGGGTGCGAAACACCAGCGACAAGGCGCTATCCCACGCGGACGTCGTGGGCGTGCATCTGAACGCCGCGGGCCAGGGCGGCGACACCGTCACCGTCAACCTGCAGGACGTGCCGCCAGGCAAGTACAAGACCGCCGTCCTGGCGCGTCACGGCGAATCGGCGGCCCTGGTCAGCATCGCCACCTACCAGACAGTCAACGGCGTCGACACGCCGCAGCAGGAGCTCTACGCCGGCAAGGTCGCCCACGTGGCGCCCGGCTCGGCGTTGCAATACACGCTGGCGCCGCTGGCCCTGCGCGGCTGGACCGTGGCCTATGGCACGGCGCAGAGTCCCAAGCTGGAACCCGGCAGCGCCGTGCTCCTCATCTATCCCGCGCGCACCGGCAAGAAGCGTGACGTCACGCGGCCCGATGCCGGGCGCACGCCGGCAGATGTGGTGCCATTGCATTCCTGCGCGACGCCCCGCAAACACTGATCGCGTTCATTTACCGACGCGGAACCGCTCCGGCGCCGCACGATCGCCGTCCAAAATCCGCCTCGATTTCCCCTCACGTACCGCTCAGCAGGTCGCGCTCGTTCAGCAATGCGTACACGATCTCGGGCCGGTTGTCGAAACCGCGACGGATGGCGGCGGGCAGCGACGCCCGCGTCTTGCGGCACAAGCCCGGCAATTCTTCAAGCTGAATGGAAATGCCGCGCGAGGTCCGCACCTCGTTTTCGCTGGGCGTGATGTGGATGACGATACCAAGCTGCGCCTGAATGCGCCCCTGCATCGCCCGCAGGTCGTCCAGGCTGGTGATGTTTTCCAGCCGCGCCACCAGGCGCTTTTCTTCCTCGCGCGTCAGCCGCAGAACGCGCAGGTCCGACGCCGGATTGGCCAGCAACTGCTCCCGGTCGCACACACAGGCGCCGGGAGGACATTCTTGGCGGATGGGAAACGGCAGGTTCATGGAGACGGTGCGCCAGCTAAAACGGCGCGGGACGGTATCTTCCGGATTCTAACCAGGATGAACGACCGCCCGCGGGCGCGCACTGCTCGTTTACCCGCAAGCGCGGGCCGGCCCGTCCCTGTCCCGCTACCAGTAATAATTCAGGCTCAGCATCGCCTCGCGCTCCATGCCGCGGAACGTGTAGGTGTAGTAGCGCTTGTCGAACACGTTGTTGACGTTCAGCGCGATGCGGTAGCGCGGCGTCTCGTAGGCGATTGCCACGTCGGCCAGCGTGAAGGCCGGGTTGTATTGTGTGGTGCCATCGGCCGCGGTGTTCAGCGGCGCCTTGCCCCGATAGCGCAAGCCGCCGCCCAGCATCAGGCCCTGCACCTGCTGCGGCCGGTAGTCCAGCCACAGGCTTGCCGTCTGCCGCGCGGTCTGCGTGAGCTGGCGGCCCACGTCCTGCAGGCGGTTGCTCTTGGTCGTGCGCGGGTCGATGTAGGTGTAGCCGGCCATCACGCTGAGTTCACGCGATAGCGGAAACTTGGCCTCCAGTTCGACGCCGGTGGAACGCACCTCGCCCGTCTGGACGCTGAAGCGCGGATGGTCCGGGTCCTGCGTCGTCACGTTGGTCTGGCGGATGTCGAAGACCGCCGCGGTAAAGAGCGCATCGGTGCCGGGCGGCTGGTATTTCAAGCCGACTTCGTACTGCTTGCCCTCGCGCGGCTTGAACGCCGTGCCGTCGAACTGCTTGCCCGTGATCGGATCGAATGCCGTCGAATAGCTGACGTACGGCGCCACGCCGTTGTCAAACAGATAGAGCAGGCCCACGCTGCCGGTGGTGGCCGAGTCGCTGATGCGCGGTTGCGTGGTGCTGGTCTGGTTGGTGCGCACGAAGTCGCGCCGCAGGCTCACGTTGCCGACCCAGTTGTTCCACTTGAGCTGGTTCAGCGTGTAGATGCCCGTCTGCTTCAGATCCGTGCGGGACGGATCCAGCTCGGGATACTCGATGTTCTGACCGTAGACCGGCGCGTAGATGTCGAGGTTGGGCACATCCCAGCCAAAGCCCAGTGCGTCGTTCTCCTTGTAGCGCAGGTAGTCCACGCCCAGCGCAAAGGTGTGCTGCAGGTCGCCCCACTTGAAGTCGCGCGACGCGCGGCTGTCCACGGCGAACGTCTTGCCGTTGGTGCGTTGGGCCAGGCTGCCGCGCGTGACCGTGCGGCGGTCGTCCAGCAGGTCCATCGCGTAGATGTGCCGGTAGTCGATGTCGATCTCGGAATAGCGCAGGTTCTGGCGCAGACGCCAACCGTTGTCCGTGTCGTGCTCAAAGGCGTAGCCGATGGACTTCGTGTCGCGGTCGAAGCGGTCGAAATCCGGGTCACCGGCGGTGCGGCTGAGCGGCAGGTCACCGATCTCGGGATAGGTATACAGATTGGGCCACCAGCTCTTGGGCGTCGCGCGCTCCTTGGAATACGTGCCCAGCACGGTCACCCGGGTCTGGTTCGTGATGTTCCACAGGATCGACGGCGCCACCGAGATCCGGTCGTCGCGCGAACCGTCCGTGCGGCCGTCGCTGTCGCGGCCCAGCACGTTCAGGCGATACAGCACCTTACCTTCGGCGTCGAAAGCGCCACCCAGGTCCGCCGTGAGCTGGCGCCGGTTGTACGTGCCGTAGCTGGCGCCGACGCTGTTGACGTGATCCGCGGAGGGCCGTTTGGAGACCACGTTGATGACACCGCCCGGCCGCCCCTGGCCGAACAGCACCGACGCGGGTCCCTTCAGCACTTCGATGCTGTCGAGCTCTTCGATGTTGTCGTTCCAGGACGCATACGTACCGGTCGACAGTTGCTTCAGGCCATCCTTGAAATAGGCGCTGCCGTCGCTGAACCCGCGAATGACGGCGCCCGTCATCCGTGCGTCGCTCGACCCCGACACCTCCGTCTGCACGCCGGGCGTGTAGGCCAGCGCGCTTTCCAGGTTGCGCGGCGCCTGCACCTTCAACTGCTCCTGCGTCACGATCGACACCGAACGCGGCGTCTCGATCAGCGGCACGTCCAGCTTGCCGCTCTGGCTGGACAGCGCCACGTAGCTGTCCGCCGTTCCCACCGCCACGCCGTGCACCGTCACCGGCTCGAGCTGGGCGGAGCCGCCGGACGGCGCGGTCAGCGACACATTGCGCCCATCACGCTGGAACGCGATGCCGGTGCCCGCCAGCAACCGGCGCAGCGCCTCGTCCGGCGTCAGCTGTCCCGATACCGCAGGCGCGGTGCGGCCGCGCACGGTTTCGGGCAGATAGAAGATCACCAGCGACGCCTGCTCGCCCAACTGGAGCAGCGCATCGCCCAGCGGCTGCGCCGTGATGCTGATCTGCACCGGTGCAGTCTGCGCCACCGCATCGTTGGGCATGGCGCCCCACGCCAACGCCAGGGAAATCGCCAGCGCGCCGCAGGCGCCATGCGCACCGCGTTTGGCGGCCTTGCGCGCCGATGCACGCTGCTTAACTTGCTTGTCCATCATCAGTAGAAAATTCCGGTACAACTGCCCGCGCATTGAGCGCCCGACACCCTTGGCCAAAGGTTGCTTCCAGGGTCGATCGGCTTCGCGCGTACGGCCCCTTTCATCGGATAGACGCCGCAGGCCGGAAAAAACCGGAATGATTCTCGATAGAATATTTGAAACAAAATGATTCAGACTGGCGGCGGTCGCTTGGCGGCTTTCCGCGCGGACTTGGCCGGGACCAGCCCTAGCGCGGCGCCAGCACCGCACCGCCTCCGGCGGGATACAACACGATCACCGGCGCGATGTGAGGCAGCACGTCCAGCACCGATTCGGGCTCATCGATCGGCAGGGTGCCGGCGACGCGCAGTTGCGCGAGCTTGCGGTCGTCGATCCGCAACGGAATGCGCAGATACCGGTTCAACTCGGCCACCACCTGCGCCAGCGGCGTATCGCGGAACACCAGCCGGCCACGCTGCCAGGCCGTGATCGCAGCCACGTTTTCCTGATGCGGCGCGTCCAGGGGCGCGCCGGGCGCGTAGCGGGCGGCGAAGCCCGCCGTCAGGTGGCGCGTGGTCCTGTTCCACCATGAACCTGCGGAAAACGCCACGCTGCCCTCGTCCACCGCCAGCGCCACGGCATCGCCCTCGCGGCGGACGTTGAAACGCGTGCCCGTCACCCGCACCTGCGCCGCGCCCGCGTTCACCGTGAAGGGCCGCGCCGCATCGGGGCTAACCGTGAACAAGGCCTCGCCCGCCAGCAGTTCGACCTCGCGCCGGTCTGCATACAGCGCGACCTGGAGCTGCGTGTCGGTGTTCAGCTCCACCAGGGATCCATCGGGCAAGGCCACGCGCTTGCGCTCGCCCCGGGCGGTCGCCAGCGATTGCGTGAAACCGGGCGACGGCGACCACAGCCGCGGGGCGATCACACCGGCGGCAAGCGTCAAGGCACAGGCAGCCGACAGCCCCACGGCGAACCTGCGGCGGCCCGGCCGCGCGGGGCCCTCACCGGATCGCGCCAGGATCTCGCGCATCTCGTCTTGCGGCAGACTATCCGCCACACGCCACAAGGCCTGCATCGCGCGGTACTGGCGCGCGTGCTCCGGGTCCGCCGCCAGCCACGCATCGAACGCGCGCCGTTCGGCCTCGTCCAGCGCGCCCAGTCGCTCGCGCGCGAACCAGTGCGCCGCCTGGTCCCGCGGTGTCGCAGGCATGCGGGAGGCGTTCACGCGGGAATCAGTGCGGGGCATGATCTTGCAACCGGTCATGGATATGGGTCAGCGCGCGCTTCATGTGTTTTTCGACCGAGCTTTGCGTCAACCCGAGTTTGTCGGCGATTTCGGCCTGGGTGTAGCCCTCGAGCTTGTTCCACAGGAACACCTGCTGGCATTTGAGGGGCAGCTCGGACAGCGCCGACTTTAGCGCATCGGCAAGCTGCGCCGCGCGTATGGAGGATTCGGGATCCGCGTCGACGGGATGCTCGGCATCCGTCAACGTGTCCAGGCTCAGCACCTCGCGCCGCGACTGGCGGCGGAACTCGCCGTTCAGGCGGTTCTGGCTGGCGCCATACAGGTAGGCCTTCGGGTCCAGCACCGCGGATTCGCCATTGCGCAGCATGTTGGCCACGACATCCTGCGCGGCGTCCTCCGCATCGTGCCGGCTCGAGCTGCGCCGGGTCCACGTCCCGATCAGCTCGCGGTAATGCGCGAGCCAGCCTTTTTCGGAGGGCGGTGGACGGGACATGGTGAGCAGCAGCAGGTTGCAGGCGGAAAGGGCCGCATTATCAATCATGATTCTCATTACGACAAATGCGGCGGCAACGCCTTTTGCCGTAAGCTCCTGCCCTCGCCCTCTTTCCCACACACGACATGACGTTTTCGATCTGCCGATTTGCGACCCGCGCCGTGTTGATTCTGGCCGCGCTCGTGTTGCTGGCGGCCGCCGTGCTGGCCGCGACCGGCCTGTCGGCCAGCGCACGGGACGCCGACGTGGCGGTCGTACTGGGCAACACCGTGCAGCCCGGCGGCCAGCCTTCACCGCGCCTGGCCGCGCGGCTGGACCGCGCGTTCGACTGCTACGCCGCATCAACATGCCGGGTCCTGTTCGTCAGCGGCGGCGTCGATGCCGCCGGCACGGACGAGGCCGCCGCCATGCGCGACTACCTTCTGGCGCGCGGCGTGCCCGCCGACTGCATCGTCGTGGACAGCGGCGGCGTCGACACCTGGGCCACGGCCCGCCACGCCAGCGCCTACATGCGCGAGCACGGCTACACGCGCGCGCTGGCGGTGACGCAATACTTCCATGTGCCGCGCACAATGCTCGCGCTCAAGCGCCAGGGCGTCGCGGACGTAAGCGGCGGCTATCCGGCATTCTTTGAATTGCGCGACGTCTATTCCGTTTTGCGCGAACTGCCCGCCGTGGCGCTGTATATTTTCCGGCCGCTGTAGCGGCGCATCCGCCTGCCCTACCCTTCCAGGACTTTACATCGTGCTGATCTTCCACAATCCCGTTCACGACAAACACAGCGGCCGCCAGGAGATGTTCCGCGGCAAGCTGGTGCCCTGCCACGAAACGCCGGCAAGGCTGGAATACGTGCTGGACGCCCTGCGCCAGCGCGGCATCGGTGAATTGCGCGCGCCCTCCGCGCCCGACATGGATTTGATCAAGCGCGTGCACACGCCGCGCTATGTGGACTTTCTGGCAAGCGCGTGGAGCGAATGGATTGCGCTGGATCCGGCCAACGCCGACCTGGACGTGCTGCCTTCGATCTGGCCCGTGCGCGGATTCCGGCACGACATCGAACCCACGAATTTTGCCGCGCGCGTCGGGCTGTTCTCATTCGATAGCGGCTGTCCGCTGACGGCCGGCACCTGGGAGGCAGCCACCGCGGGCGCCGCCTGCGCCATCGACGCCGCGCGCGCCATTTCCCAAGGCCCGGGCCAGCGCGCCGCCATGGCGCTGACGCGCCCGCCCGGCCATCATGCCGGCGCGGACTTCTTCGGCGGTTACTGCTTTTTGAACAACGCGGCGCTGGCGGCCCAGGCGCTGCGCGACGCCGGCGCGCAGCGCATTGCCGTGCTGGACGTGGACTATCACCATGGCAACGGCACGCAGAGCATCTTCTACGACCGCGGCGACGTGCTGACCGTATCGGTCCATGGCGACCCAACCACCGAGTATCCGTTCTACCTGGGATACGCCGACGAGCGCGGCGACGGCGCAGGCCAGGGCTGCAACGTGAACCTGCCGCTGCCTGCCGGCAGCGACTTTGCAGCATGGACGGCGGCCTTGCAGCAGGGCCTGGACGCGGTCCGCGCGTTCAAGGCCGATGCGCTGGTCGTTGCGCTGGGCGTGGATACCTACGAGGGCGATCCGATATCCAAGTTCAAGTTGAAAAGCGCCGACTATCTGCAGGTCGGCCGCCTGCTGGCCGGCCTGGGCCTGCCGGCGGTGTTCACGATGGAAGGCGGCTATGCGGTCGCCGACGTGGGCGTCAACGTGGCGAACGTATTGGAAGGATATCTGGGCTGAACGCCGGTGCGGCATGTCAAACACCGGGGCCAGGTCATCCGCAGCAGGTGTCTGACACCCTAGGTACACCGCGGCAAACCCAAGGCCATCCCACCAGGGTGTCAGACACCGGGGCAGCAAGGTCATCCGCAGCAGGTGTCTGACACCCTAGGTACAACGCGGCAAACCCAAGGCCATCTCACCAGGGTGTCAGACACCGGGGCAGCAAGGTCATCCGCAGCAGGTGTCTGACACCCTAGGCACACCGCGGCAAACCCAAGACCATCTCACCAGGGTGTCAGACACCGGGGCAGCAAGGTCATCCGCAGCAGGTGTCTGACACCCTAGGCACACCACAGCAAACCCAAGACCATCTCACCAGGGTGTCAGACACCGGGGCAGCAAGCTCATCCGCAGCAGGTGTCTGACACCCTAGGTACACCGCAGCAAACCCAAGACCATCTCACCAGGGTGTCAGACACCGGGGAAGCAACTCGCTGCCCCACATTCAATCGCGGGTTTCAAGCACCTTGTTGATGCGCAGCGCAATCAACGTGCACGCCACGCCGGACAGCAAATACACGCTGACCGCCACCAGCCCGAACCGCGCCGACAGCCCCAGTGCCACGACCGGCGCGAACGCCGCGCCGACCAGCCACGCCATGTCGGACGTCAAGGCCGCACCGGTATAACGGAACCGCCGCGTGAAGTTGGCTGTGACCGTGCCGGATGCCTGTCCATAAGACAGACCCAGTAGCGCGAAGCCGATCAAAATGAACGCATCCTGCGCCTTCGGCCCGCCGCCTAGCAGCCAAGGCGACACGATCGCAAACACGCCGATCAGCATGGCAAGCAATCCCAGCGTGGTACGCCGCCCGATGCGATCAGCCAGCCACCCGGACGCGATCGTGCCCAGGATGCCGATCACCGCGCCGATGATCTGAACGATCAGCACATCCGAAATCTGTTGCGTGCCGCTGACAGCGATCCACGACAGCGGAAAAACCGTGACGAGGTGAAACAGCGCATAGCTGGCCAGCGCGGCGAAGGCGCCAATGAAGAGGTTGTAGCCTTGCTGGCTGATGATCTCGCGGATGCCGATGGGCTCGAGTTCGCCTTCTTCAAGCAGCTGCGTGTATTCCTCGGTGACGACCAGCCGCAGCCGCGCAAACAGCGCCACCACGTTAATCGCGAACGCCACGAAGAATGGATAGCGCCAGCCCCATTCAAGAAAATCGGCCTGCGTGAGCGTCACATGCAGATAGAGAAACAGCGCACTGGCCACCAAGAAGCCGACGGGCGCACCAAGCTGACCCATCATCGAATACCAGCCGCGGCGATTGGGCGGCGCGTTCAACGCCAGCAGCGACGGCAGGCCGTCCCACGAGCCGCCAAACGCCAGGCCCTGCAGGCACCGGAACACCGCGAGCAAGGTGATGGCGTGCACGCCAATGGATTCATAGCTGGGTAGGAACGCCATGCCCACGGTCGCAGTGCCTAGCACGAACAAGGCGACGGTCAGCTTGGTTGCGCGGCCCCATCGGCGCTGAACCGCCATCGACAGCGCGGTGCCGATGGGACGCATGATGAAGGCGAAAGAGAAGATGATGAAGGCCGACAGCGTGCCTTCCAATGGGCCTTCGAAGGGAAAGAACACCTTCGGAAAAACCAGCACGCACGCAATGCCGAAGACGAAGAAATCGAAGTATTCAGAGGCGCGTCCGACGACCACCCCCACGGCGATTTCACCGGGCGCCACCTTGGCGTGGCTGGCTCCGCCGCTGATCGCCCCGGGACCGGATCCGGGAGCGGGATGACCAGGATACTGCGTGGTGGTCGACATGGGTTCGCTCGCAAAAGAAGGTTCTGGATACGCCTTGTCTACGATCTTGCAACACACCAGCACCACGGTACGCGCATCATGCCGGACGCCGCAAGCGTTTTGGCCCATGACTGCCCCGCACGCGTTCCCGTGCATACTTTTGCTCTTTTTACCCTAGATTTTTCGCGGCTTCCAGCGTAGTGTTTCGTTTACTTCGCACGGTTACGTTTCGGGGTATGACTATGTCGTCCTTCGCAAGGCTCCGCGGATTGATCCTGTTTGCCGCCCTGCCGCTGCTCGCCGGGTGCAATGCGGTCCTGCTGTCGCCATCGGGTGACGTGGCCGTGCAACAACGCAACTTGATCATCATCTCCACCGGCTTGATGCTCATCATCATCGTGCCGGTCATCATCCTCACGCTGCTGTTCGCATGGCGCTATCGCGCCAGCAACAAGGAAGCCGCCTACGATCCCGACTGGAACCACTCCACGATGCTGGAGCTGCTGATCTGGGCCGCGCCGCTGCTCATCATCATTGCGCTCGGCGCGCTCACATGGGTCAGCACGCACCAGCTCGATCCCTACCGGCCGCTGGCGCGCCTGTCCGAAGGCCGCGAAGTGCCGCCCAACACCAAGCCGCTGGTCGTCGAAGTGGTTGCGCTGGACTGGAAGTGGTTGTTCCTCTATCCCGAGCAAGGCGTGGCCGCCGTCAACGAGATGGCCGCGCCGGTGGACCGTCCCATCCAGTTCAAGATCACCTCGTCGTCGGTCATGAACTCGTTCTTCGTGCCCGCCCTGGCCGGGCAGATCTACGCCATGCCCGGCATGCAGACCACACTGCACGCGGTCATCAACCACCCCGGCGAATACGAAGGCCTGTCCGCCAATTACAGCGGCTCCGGCTTTTCGGGCATGCGATTCCGCTTCCATGGCCTGGATCAGAAGGGCTTTGACGACTGGGTCGCGCAGGCCCAGAAATCGCAGGCCACGCTGGACCGCGCGGCTTACCTGAAGCTTGAACAACCCAGCGAGCGCAACCCGGTGCAGCTTTACGCCACCGTTGCGCCCGGCCTTTTCGACGCCATCGTGAACCGCTGCGTCGAACCCAACCGCATGTGCATGCGCGATGCAATGGCCATCGACGCGCAAGGCGGCGCCGGCATACCGGGCGCGCACAACCTCACCACCCTGGACCCGCAAGTGCGCGAGCAGTTGGGACTTACGGAAACGCCGCCGCGCAAGTATGTCGGCGCCATGTGCACGGCCTCTGAAGGACTGGTGCTGTAGCGCGGCAGGTTTTTCGGCACGCGACGTGCTCCATGTAAACGCGTTTTTTTTGCTGGAATCGAGATGCCTGATCAACCTGACCTCACCAAGCTGATCTTCGGCCGGCTTACCTGGGACGCCATTCCTTTTCACGATCCCATTCTGCTGGGCACCTTCTTCGTGGTGGCGGCGGGCGGCATCGTGCTGCTGGGCTCCGTCACGTACTACAAGAAGTGGGGCTATCTGTGGCGCGAGTGGTTCACCAGCATCGACCACAAGAAGATCGGGATCATGTACGTGATCCTTGGCATCGTGATGCTGCTGCGCGGCTTTGCCGACGCCATCATGATGCGTTCCCAGCAGGCCGTGGCCTTCGGCGACTCCACCGGCTTTCTACCGCCCCACCACTACGACCAGATCTTCACGGCGCACGGCGTCATCATGATCTTCTTCGTGGCGATGCCGCTGGTCACGGGACTGATGAATTTCATCGTGCCGCTGCAGATCGGCGCGCGCGACGTCGCGTTTCCGTTCCTGAACAATTTCAGCTTCTGGATGACCGCGGGCGGCGTGATCCTGGTGATGATGTCGCTGTTCGTGGGGGAATTCGCCCGCACCGGCTGGCTGGCGTATCCACCCTTATCAGGCATCCTGCACAGTCCCGACGTCGGGGTCGACTACTACATATGGGCATTGCAGATAGCGGGCGTGGGAACACTGCTATCGGGCGTGAACCTGTTGGTCACCATCGTGAAGATGCGCGCGCCCGGCATGAAGATGATGCGCATGCCCATCTTCACGTGGACCGCGCTGTGCACCAACGTGCTGATCGTGGCGGCGTTCCCCGTGCTGACGGCGGTGCTGGCGCTGTTGTCCATGGACCGCTACGTGGGCACCAACTTCTTCACCGCGGACTTCGGCGGCAACGCCATGATGTACGTGAACCTGATCTGGATCTGGGGCCACCCCGAGGTCTACATCCTGATCCTGCCCGCATTCGGCATCTTTTCCGAAGTGGTGTCCACGTACTGCCGCAAGCGCCTGTTCGGCTATGCGTCCATGGTCTACGCCACGGTCGTGATCACCGTGCTGTCGTACCTGGTGTGGCTGCACCACTTCTTCACCATGGGATCCGGGGCCAGCGTGAACTCGTTCTTCGGGATCACGACAATGATCATCTCGATCCCGACAGGCGCCAAGATCTTCAACTGGCTGTTCACCATGTACCGCGGGCGTATCCGCTTTGAAGTCCCCATGCTCTGGACGCTCGGCTTCATGGTCACCTTCGTGATCGGCGGCATGACGGGCGTGCTGCTGGCCGTACCGCCCGCCGACTTCGCGCTGCACAACAGCCTGTTCCTGATTGCGCACTTTCACAACGTGATCATCGGCGGCGTGCTGTTCGGGCTGATGGCCGGCATCACGTACTGGTTCCCGAAGGCGTTCGGCTACAAGCTCGATCCGTTCTGGGGCAAATGCTCGTTCTGGTTCTGGCTCGTGGGCTTTTACGTGGCCTTCATGCCGCTGTACGTGCTGGGTCTGATGGGCGTGACGCGCCGCGTGAACCACTTTGAAGACATGTCGCTGCAGATCTGGTTCCAGATCGCGGCCTTCGGTGCGCTGCTGATCGCATGCGGCATCGCCAGCTTCATCATCCAGCTCGTGGTCAGCTACCGCCGCCGCGACCAGTTGCGCGACACCACCGGCGATCCTTGGGATGGCCGCACGCTCGAATGGTCCACCTCGTCGCCGCCGCCCGTCTACAACTTTGCATTCACGCCGCGGGTGCATGACCTGGACGCCTGGTGGCAGATGAAGCAGCATGGCTACCAGCGTCCGCAGCAGGGCTTCATTCCGATTCACATGCCGAAGAACACCTGGGCGGGCATCGTGCTTGCCGGGATCAGCGTGGTGCTGGGCTTTGCCCTGATCTGGCACATGTGGCCGCTGGTGGTGTTGTCGTTCGCGGCGCTGATCCTCGTGTCGATCATCCATACCTTCAACTACAAGCGCGACTACTACGTGCCGGCCGCTGAGGTCGTCGCCACGGAAGACGCCCGTTCAAGGCTGCTAGCGCAACATGTCTGATACCCTCGCCCACCCCATGCCCGGCGGCGCCGCGCCGTCCCAGGAACCGGTCTTCTACGTTCCTGGCGAACATCATCCCAAGAACGGCACGCTGCTTGGGTTCTGGGTCTACCTGATGAGCGACTGCCTCATCTTCGCGTGCCTGTTTGCGGTCTACGGCGTGCTGGGCCGCAGCTTCGCGGCGGGCCCGTCCGGCGCGGACCTGTTCGACCTGCCGCTGGTGGCCGTGAACACATCGCTGCTGCTGCTGTCGTCCATCACCTACGGGTTCGCGATGCTGGAGATGCGGCGCAACCGCATCGGCGCGACGCAGTTGTGGCTGGCAGTGACCGGCATCCTTGGCCTGGGCTTTCTGTCGCTGGAAATCTACGAGTTCTGGCACCTGATCCATCAAGGCGCCGGCCCCCAACGCAGCGCCTTCCTGTCGGCGTTCTTCACGCTGGTCGGCACGCACGGGTTGCACGTGACGTTCGGCATCGTGTGGCTGGTGACGCTGATGCTGCAGGTGCGCATGCACGGCCTGATCCCTGAAAACCGCCGCCGCCTGATGTGCCTGTCGATGTTCTGGCACTTCCTGGACCTGATCTGGGTGGGCGTGTTCACCTTCGTGTATCTGATGGGAGTGCTGCCATGACGTCGCACATGGATAACCTGGCCGACACCGGCCACGGCGGCCACCACGGCCACGATCATCACGATGGCCACCATGACGATGACGACGGCGCCGGCCACGGCACCTTCAAGAGCTACATGACCGGCTTCGTGCTGGCGGCCATCCTGACGGCCATTCCGTTCTGGCTGGTCATGGACCGCGTCATCGACAGCTCGCGGGTCACCGGCCTGGTGATCCTGGCCTTTGCCGTCGTGCAGATCGTGGTCCACATCATCTACTTCCTGCACCTGGACACCAAGTCCGAAAGCGGCTGGAACATGTTGGCGTTAATATTCACGCTCGTGCTGGTCGTCATCACGCTCAGCGGATCCATCTGGATCATGTACCACTTGAACTCCAACATGATGCCCATGTCCCCGCATGACATGCGCAAGATGCCCTGATGGCTGTAGTCAAAGACATTTCTTCACGCGACACCTCCCGTAATCCGCGCAGCAAGGCAACCCTGGTCATCCTGGGGTTGCTGGCTGTTGCCATCTTCGCCGGGCTTTGCGCCCTGGGAACCTGGCAGGTACACCGGCTGGCCTGGAAGCGCGCGCTGATCGCGCAGGTGGATCAGCGGGCCCACGCGCCCGCCACGCCCGCCCCCGGCAAGAACGAATGGGCGCAGTTGACGCAGGACAACGCCGAATACCGCCACGTCACCGCGTCCGGCACTTACCACTTCGACAAGCAGACGCTGGTGCAGGCCGCCACCGAACTGGGCAGCGGCTATTGGGTCATGACGCCGCTGCAACTGGCGGACGGCGGCACCGTGCTGGTGAACCGAGGCTTCGTGCTGCCGGCATGGCGCAAGGACGCGGCCAATAGCGCCCAGCCGCCGGCGCCGGGCCAGGTCACGGGATTGCTGCGCATGGGCGAACCGGCCAGCGGCTTTCTACGCAACAACGACCCGGCCGCCAACCTCTGGTATTCACGCGATCTGCCCGGCATCGCGGCGGCGCGCGGACTTGCCGACGTGGCGCCCTACTTCATCGACGCCGATGCGGCATCCAGCCCCGGCAAGGATCCCGCCCGGGAGCCGGTGGGCGGGCTTACGATGATCAACTTCCCGAACAACCATCTGACGTACGCCATCACCTGGTATGCGCTGGCGCTGATGGTGATCGTGGGCGTGGTGATCTTCGTGCGCGAAGAAAAACGCGCGCGCCGGCCGGGCTGACCTGCTGGCACGCAAACATAACGGCGCCCCTCAAGGCGCCGTTACTGTTTCCAGGCCGGTGTCAGACACCCGGCGAAGATGCCGTCAGCTTGGGGAGCGCAGCAGTGGGTGTCAGACACCTTGGGTCCGCTCTGCAAGGTGTCTGACACCCGTCAGCAACGACCGTCAAGTTGAGCAGGCGCCACAAGGGTGTCTGACACCTTGCCCCACGAAGACCGGTCTCGCCAGCAACAACGGCGCCCAAAGGGGCGCCTTTGTCGTTTGATCTGCCGGCAAACACCCGCGGGATCAGCAGGCCGGCCAGCTGATGCTGCCGGGTTCGGGACACACCCACGATCCCTGCAGCCGCGCCCGGATTTCCGCCAGGCTTTGTTCCACCAGCAGCTCGCCATCGCGGAACACCGGCGCCAGCACGCCGCCCGCCGCCTGCTCGGGCGTCTGCTGGTCGTGCAGCACGAAGCCGTCCGGCGTCTCGTCCACGCGCAGCAAACCCTTGGCGGACTTCTTCACGCCGGAATCGGTGACCGGGTCCTTGACCAGTTCCTGCGGCTCGCCGTTGACCTCGGCGTACGTGGCCTTCAGCGCCCAGCCGAAGGTGTCGCGGGTCAGGTACTGATAGGTGTACGACCCGATGCCCAGCACCACGTTGCCCGACGCAAAGCCCTTGCGTTCCAGGCGCACCAGGATGTCGCGCGCCCGGGTCAGCGTGATGGAATCGCCGTAGATCAGGCCGACGTGCGGATCCAGCAGCTTGTACCCGCGATCGGTCTCTACGCCGCCGAACGTGTCCCACAGGCATTGCACAGCGCCCTTCACCTCGGGCGCGCGCAGCGTCTGCTGGGCGCTGGCGTCCTCGCCCAGCAGCCAGTACGTCCCCGTGGCCGCATCGCGCACGGCCTCGAAGCCCGCGGCCTGCGCCGCTTGCAGGGCAGCGCCGTCCTGCACGCCCGGGACATCCGCGCAGAAGTAGCCGGTCAGGATCTTCACGGGGTCGCCGGAATCAGGACGGAACACGACCTTGGCGTTGCCCAGCGCATCCGGCTGGCGGCTCATGATCTCGGACTTGAGCGCCGCGGCAAAGTCCGTCACCACCTGCCAGAAGTCCCAGGTGTCAGACACCACCGACACGATGCCCGCCGGATAAACCTGCTTGACCAGGCGGCGGATGGTCTCGATCTCGCCTTCCTTGCTGCCCAGGCACATCACGGAGTGCTCTGTCGCGGGCACCGAGCCGCCGATGAGTTCCCGGTCGGAATCCGCGTTGTAGATGTCTTCCAGGTAGTCGATGGCCGGGATCGTGTCGGTGCCGGTGAAGGACAGCAGGTGACCCGCGCCGCACTTGCGCGCGTCGTACAGGCCGGCCATGCCGCGCATCGAAAAGTCGTGGCCCTGCCAGTCCACGAACGCCATCGGACTGCCGGTCAGTTGCGCGAAATAGGTCAGCAGCTTGCGGTATTCGAAGGCGATGGTGGCGACGGTGGACGGCTTCCAGGACTCGCAGCTGAACAGGGTTTCGATGTAGGTCACCAGCCAGGCGAATTCCGGCCGGGTGTTGATGAAGGTGACTGGCGGCACGCGGATGTCGACGCGCGCGCCTTCGGGCACCGAGCGGATTTCCAGCGGCAGGTAACCCAGGTCGTGCAGCGCCTGCAGGTGATCCACCGTGACGGCGCCCTTGCCCAGGGCGTTGTCCACGCGGCGTTGGTACTGGCGCACGGCCGTGGTGGCGGGTTTGGCGAAGAACTCGCGGTTGAACAGGCCGATCAGGATTTCCTTGATGAAGCCCTGCAAGCCGAACCAGACGATCTTCTCGTCGAACAGTTCCGGCAGCACCGGCGCCAGGCGCGCCGAACGCGGCGTGAAATTGGCCAGGATCTTGTTCGTGCCCTTGGGGTACTGGAACGGGTGGCCGGTCTTGTAGAAATCCGCCTGCAGGAAGGGATTCAGGCCGTTCTTGAGCGCGGGGGCCAGGGTGTCGGGGGCATTCATGGCGGGTTCCTTCTTAGTTGACCAGCATTGTTCGTTGACCGGAATTCTCAGTTGACCAGCACGGCGGCGGCGCCGGGCGCGGCGGCCGCTTCCGTGCGGGTCCAGTCGTAGGCGGTGAAAATCTCTGCGTAACGGGCCTTCAGTTCCGTCAGGCCCTTGCTGAAGATGCCGTGCGTGACATACAGGTAGAGCGGCTGGCGGGTCTTGCCGGCCAGGGCGGCGGCCAGTTCCAGGAATGTGCGTCCGCCGTCGCAGATGTCGTCGACGACCAGCAGTGGCTGGTCCGGGATATCGTCGGGCACGCGGGTTTCAGTGATGCGGCCGGTCTGCGGGTCGCGGACCTTTTCCGCGTAGCGGACGTCCGCGACGCCCAGTGCCTTGGCCAGCGCCTGCACCCGCTTGCGAGCGCCGGCGTCCGGGGCCATCAGCGTGACGCCCTGGGCAAAGGCCGACGCGGCCAGCGCATTCTTCAGGAACGCGGCGGCGTCGACCACCCGCACCCGCTGCAACAGCGCCGGCGTGACGTCGCTGTGCGGTTCCACGATGGTGACGGTGGCGTACTGCTGGTCGTTGATGAGCTTGCAGAACACGGAGGCGCCCAGCGCCTCGCCCGGGTTGCAGACGCGGTCCTGGCGGGCGTACGGCACGTAGGGCATGTCCAGATGCACGGGCGCGGCGGGGTTCAGACGGCGCAGCGCGTCGGTCAGCAGCAGCAACTGCATGATGTCGTCGGCCGACTTCAGCAAGGCGTGGATGCGGAATTCGCGCGCGGCGTCGGCTTGTTCGCGCAGGCCGGCGGGAATGGTGACCTGCATCTCGCCGCCCGGAAACCGGAACGCGGCCGGCGTGTCGGTCGTGCGTTGCCCTTCAATGACTGCGGTGATGGTGAACATGATCGCCCCTTAGTGGCATTTCAAAACTAAGTGACGCCAGTATAAGCTCACTTATTGTCGTTATGCAACTATCTTTGCATTGGAAAGGTAGCGGCCTCGGCATCAGCCGACGCTACGATCGAAAAACGTGAAATCCTTCAACCGGTAAAGGCGCGCCGGGCGCTGCGCGCCTCCGACCACTTCGCCGGTGGCCTCGAGCGCGCCCCACGCCTCCATCTTGCGGCGGAAATTGGACTTCTCCAGCCGGGTCTGCAGGATCGCCTCGTAGGTGTGCTGCAGTTGGGTCAGCGTGAAGCGCTCGGGCAGCAGGAAGAACGGCAGCGTGGAATAGGTGGACTTGCTGCGCAGCCGATCCACGGCCGCCGTGACGATGTCGGCGTGGTCGAACGCCAGCGGCGGCAATGCGTCCACGCTGACGAAACGAAACGCCGCGCGCGTGGCGGCGGCCAGTTCGGCGGCGGGCACCAGCGCCACATAGGCCACCGACAGCGACCACTGCCGGGGATCCCGGTCCCGGCCGGAGAACACCTGCAATTGCTCCAGATAGCGTGGCTCGAAGCCGGTCTTGTCGCGCAACACCCGCCGGATGCTGTCTTCGGTGGACGTGTCCTCGTCGGCGTGCACCACCCCGCCGGGCAGCGCCATCGCGCCTTGATAGGGCTCGCGGTCGCGCTGGTGCAGCGCGACTTCCAGACCGGATTCGCGCAGGGTGAGAAGGACGGCGTCGACGGTGACGAGCGGCTGGGGGTAGTCCAAGGCGCGGCTTCCAGGAGTTCAGGTTTTGGGCAAGATGCCACTATGAGGCGGCGCGGTCAAACCGGCACCCGTCGCCCCCCGCGGGCTCACCCAAAGTGCGTCACTAGAAAGTGTTCGAATTTTGCCAAGAATTGACGGCGGATAACGACAATTAACGCATTGTTCTACACTATGCGCCGAGGAACACCGTCGGGTTGATTGCCTGGCGTCGTGTTCCTTTTGCTTTTCTTCAACTGCTACACAGGAGTTTTCCGGATGAAAAAGACGCTGCTCGCCGCGGCAATGCTGGCTTCTTTCGCAGGCGTTGCCCAGGCAGAACCGTCAGTCACTCTTTACGGTGTCATCGACACCGGCCTCGGCTACAACAAGATCAAGGGCGATGGCTACAGTGGTTCCAAAGTCGGCATGATCAACGGCATCCAGGCCGGCTCCCGCTGGGGCCTGCGCGGATCCGAAGATCTGGGCGACGGCCTGCGCGCCGTCTTCAAGCTGGAAAGCGGCTTTGACTCCGCCAACGGCGGCCGCGGCCAATCCGGCCGCCTGTTCGGCCGCCAAGCCACCATCGGTCTGGCCAACGACGCCTGGGGCTCGCTGGAATTCGGCCGCCAAGCCACGGTCGGTTCCAACTACCTGGCCGACATCGATCCCTTCTACACCAGCTACACCCAATCCAACCTGGGCCTGGGTTTCAGCGCGGCCAACACCATGCGCTGGGACAACATGGTCATGTACCGTACCCCGTCGGTGAACGGCTTTGAATTCGCCATTGGCTATTCGTTCAATGCGGACGACACCACGGCGGACCAGACGGGCTTCCGCACCGCGGACAACACCCGCGGCATCACCACCGGCCTGCGCTACGTGCAGGGTCCGCTGAACGTGACGCTGACGTACGATCAGTTGAACGGCGCCAACCGCAGCACCATCGACAATGGCGCCACGCCGCGTCAGTACGCCTTGGGCGCATCGTATGACCTGGAAGTGGTCAAGCTGGCTGCCGCCTACGGCCGCACCACCGACGGCTGGTTCGTCGGCCAGGACCTGCCGGCCGGCACGCCGTTCAGCGATGAATTTGGCACCAACCGCTTCGTGGACGGCTTCAAGGCCAATTCCTACATGTTGGGCGCCACCTTCCCCGTGGGCGCTTCCGGCAGCCTGTTCACCTCGTGGCAGCACGTGGCTCCGTCCAACGACAAGCTGACGGGCGGCGACGCCAACATGAACGTCTACAGCGTGGGCTACACCTACGACCTGTCCAAGCGCACCAACCTGTACGCCTACGGTTCGTACGGCACGGACTACGCGTTCATCGACGGTCTGAAGAGCACCGCCGCCGGCGTGGGCATCCGCCACCAGTTCTAAAGTTGTCCCGGGCCGGCCGCCCTGCGGCGCCGGCCCATCTTGCCGCCCGGGTGCTACCGCGCCCGGGCGCGCTCCAGCATCTGCACGATTTCCGTCTGCCCGCGCTGACGCGCGTGGTGCAATGGGGTGCGCCCCTCCTTGTCGGGCAGATTCACGTCCGCTCCCCCCTCGATCAGCAACGCCACGATCGCCTGATGGCGCGGTCCGCCGTCGCTCAGGATGATGGCCTCGAGCAGCCCCGTCCAACCGAGCCGGTTGACATGGTTGGGATCCACGCCGGCCGCCAGCAGCCGCTTCACGACCTCGACATGGCCCCGCTCGCACGCGGGAATCAAGGCCGTGCCGCCATAGCGGTTGGTGCTTTTCAGGTCGGCGCCGTGCGACAGCGTTAGTTCTAGGATGTCGCGATAGCCCTGCGCACCCGCCAGCAGATACGCGCTGTCCTGCATGCGGTTCTGGGCGTTCACGTCGGCGCCGGCTTCGATGAGCGCCGCCGCGGCCGGAGCGTGGTTGCCCTGCGTGGCGCGCAGCAGCGGCGTGTTGCCCTGCCCGTCCCGCGTCTCGATCGGCGCGCCCTCGGCCAGCAGCTGGCGCACGCGCGCCGTCTCGCCGCTACCTGACGCCTCCAGCAATTGCGCACCGCGGCCATTCGCGGCCCGATCGTCCGCCGCGGCGCCAAAACCGATTGCGCTCAGCGTCAGCACGACGCAGGCGCGCCAGAAGTTGATGTAAGCCATTGCCGGCAGCCTCCTTGGTGTTATTTGAACGAGCCGCACGGTGATGGGCCGGGCGGGCGCGCTGCCATTATCTCCTTGCCCACGGCCGTGCGAGCGCCCTATGCTCGGTCAGATTCTCGGTGACGTGCAATGCGCAGGAAACACGCGTCCGGCATGATCGGCCTCCCTTACTGATCGCAGCCCCCCCAAGAACTGCCATGCCCTCTCGTTCCGATTCCGAGCTTTCCCCCCTCGTCCGTCCCGCGCGCCTGATGCGCGCCCTGGCTTTGGCTTTGTTGCCGCTGGCCCTGGCTGCCTGCAACGGTGGCGGCGATGACGACGACGATGCCGCCCAGCCGCCGGTCGCCGAAACCCCGGCGCCGCAGCCCGCCCCGGAGCCGGAACCCGAAACGCCTCCGCGCAACACCGCCTATCTGCAGAAAAAGCCGGGCGACGTCATTCAGGTCCGCATCGAGGAACTGCATCCCACGCAGGCCGCGATCGGCTATGACCAGATCTACTACAAGCTCGGCCGCTGGCAAGGCGACTTCGACCGCGCCACCTGGGCGGCCGATCCCGTGCTGCAACTGGATTACCTGAACCGCACCGTCGGCAAGAAGTTCGATGACTACTGCGAGGACGTGGGCGGCGCCGAGCGCGCGCAGAAGTTCCAGAGCATCGCCGAGGCCCGCGCCGCCCGCCTGGACCAGCCCAACACATTCACGTGCATGGACGCGCCGGGCACGAACACGGCCAACCTGAAGACGGTGGTCGTGGGCTGGGACGGCAATCTGTACCTGACCGACGGCCACCACACGTTCTCGTCGCTGCGCGAGATCTTTGATGGCGGCCCGAAGCTCCCCGTTTGGGTGAAGGTCGACGCCAACTACAGCGACCTTACGACCGCGACGGCCTTCTGGCAGCGCCTGGTGGACGAGCGCCGCGCCTGGCTGCGCGACGGCCAGAACCAGCCGATCACCGTCGACCAGCTGCCCACGCGAGTCGGCCTGCCCCATGCGCAGGAACCGGGCGGCATGCAGGAAGACCGCTACCGATCGCTGGTGTACTTCACGCGTGATATTGCCTACAGCAACGGCAACCTGCCCGAGTTTGCGGAATTCCTGTGGGGCGACTGGCTGCGCCGGCAGGCCGCGGCCGGGCAGCTGCTGGGCCTGGACCAGTACAAGATGCAGGCGCCAGCCACGGCCGCCGAAATCCTGGCGGTCAGTACGCTGAACAAGGACATCCTGCCGACCGGGGCCAACGACAGCTACGCCGCCGCCGTGCGCGATGCGTCGCTGAAGATGAGCGCGTTGACTGACACGGATATCGTGTTCGAAGACCGCGACGCCGCCAGCCTGGGCCGCATCACGCTGGAAGCCAACGCCGCCAGCGGCTCGCCCACCAAGACCGCGCGCGACACGCTGGAAGAGCTGCCGCGCAACGACGTGAAAACGGCGGACTCCACGCCGCGCGGCGCGGGCAAACTGTGGTTCGCCGTCAATTACCGCACCTGCGGCAAGCCCGCGGCCGGCACCTGCTGGGGCTGGTAATGTGAAAAGGCCCGCGCAAGCGGGCCTTTTTGCATGGGGCGGTCAGCGCCTCAGAGCACTTCCTGCGTGTTGTCGGCCTTGGCCAGTTGCTGCATGGCCAGGGCGACTTTCTTGGCGACTTCCAGGCGCTCGGCGGCCGACATGGCGTCGTATTCTTCCTTGGAAATGCCCAGGCTCGCCAGGGCCGCGTAGAACATCTTGTCCTCGATCGACATCCCTGCGTAGTCCATGAATTCCTTTTCGGCCTGCGAGGGTGCGGCCTGCGAGGCGCCGGACACGCCGTGACCCATGGCCGAACGATTGCGCTCGGTGGCGTCGGCGAACGCCGCGCGGAAGCTGGCGCCGGCACTGGCGTTTGCATGTCGGGCGGCCGAGCCGGGCTGGCCGTCGCCGGCGTTGATACCCAGGAAATTCACACTGCTCATGGATGCTCCAAAGGGATTGACGGTCAGGGTGCCAACATACTCCCCGCACTCCCCGCCGGAAGACCCGGTCAGGCGCCCGAACGGCCCGTTTCTCTCCGAATTGCGGCGCGACCATTTTTAGCGCCCTTCGAGTATCTTGTGCCTCTTGCAAATCTTTCAGAGACCCCGCTCATGAGCATCGACACCACCCCCGGCCAACCCGCCGCCGCTGCGCCCGCCGCAGACGCCTTTCTGCAATTCCTGGTCAACCTGGTCAACAACGGCAGCCAGATCGAAAGCATTGGCGTGACCCTGCAGATGGGCGGCATGCTGGTGTCCGGCTCGATCGTCTCGGGCGCCGAGTACTTCGACACCTTCGCAGCCAGCTTCTCGGGCTCGCTGGCGTCGCTGGACCCCGACACGCGCCAAACCGTGCACGCGTCGCTGGCCGAACTGGGCGACGTGTTCCGCCTGCCTCAGCCCATCGATCCGCTGCCCAACTACATTCACCTGGCCGACGCTCTGTTCTTCACGGCCGACGGCACGCCCATCGCCGGACAGCCGACCCTGTGGCGCGGCCGCACCAGTGCGGTGGATGGCTTCATCCTGGGCCGTCTGCAGTCCGACGCCTCGGCCTGACCCGCATGACGCAACCGGTTTCTCTGCCGATCGAAGGCCAGGACATCGACCGCAAGGCCATGCAGGCCTTCATCGAGACGGCGGCAGGCAAGGCGCTGTCATTTGTGGATTGCGACTTCCAGGAGGCGGATTTTTCCCGCCTGGAGCTGCACGGCTTTCAGTTCAGCGGCTGCGCCATCGCGGGCGCCTCCTTCCAAGGCGCGGATCTGACCGACACCCAATGGCTCCGCTGCCGCGGCGGCTCGGCCAGCTTTGCGTCGGCGGACGCCAGTGAGGCGACCTTCCAGAGCTGCGATCTGAACAACGCCAACTGGCGCCGCGCGCGGCTGGCCAGCGCCCAGTTCCGCGCTTGCAAGCTGACGGGATCGGACTTCGACGGCATCGCTTGCCTGGGGTGGTCGCTTGAGGAATGCCTGCTGGTCGGGGCCCTGTTGCGCGGCGTGTCGTTTCGAAAGTGCAATCTGCTGCAGTTGGATTTCTCGGACGCGGACCTGTCGGGAAGCGATTTCCGCGAGACGGTGTTTCACGGCGGCAGCCTGCGCAATGCCACGTTGAAAAACGTCCATTTCGAAGGCGCGGACCTGCGGGAAGCGGACCTTGGCGGATTGGATCTGACGGCGGCCGCCCGGCTGGCCGGCGCCACGATTTCCAAGACCCAGGCGGCGGCGTTGCTGGCTGAACTGCGGATCAGCGTGGTCTGACGGGGTTTAGCCGGTCAGCTGTTCAGCCCGGCCGCCGGAAGTACTTGCGCGCCGCCTCGATCTGCCCATGGCAGACGCAGCCGCTCATGTGCTCGTTCACCATGCCCACGGCCTGCATGAAGGCGTGCATGGTCGTCGGCCCCACGAACGTCCAGCCGCGCCGCTTCAGCGCCCGCGAAAGTTCTTTCGACGCCTTGGACGTGGGATTGTTGTCCCAATAGTGCCGGTCCACCGCCGCCGGACGATCCTGCGGCGGCGGCTCATGCGCCCAGAGCCAGCCGGCCAGCGAGCCGGTCTCGTCGGCCAGTTCGCGCGCGCGCTGCGCATTGTTGATGGCCGACACGATCTTGGCGCGGTTGCGCACGATGTCCGCATTGGTCATCAGGCGCTCGACGTCGCGCTCGGTGTAACGAGCCACCCGTTCCATGTCGAAATCGTCGAAGGCCTCGCGAAACGCCTCGCGCTTGCGCAGGATGGTGATCCACGCCATGCCGGCCTGAAAACCTTCCAGACAGATTTTTTCGAACAGGCGCCGGTCGTCAACAACCGGCCGGCCCCATTCATGATCGTGATAGTCCGGCATGGAAGGCTGCCAAAAGCAGCGCGGCTTGCCATGGTCGTCGACGATCAGGCCGGTGTCGGGGATGCCGGCGGCCGGGTCGGCGATGTCCGGGTGGCTGGTGCCGGGGTTGCTGGTGTCGGGGTTGGTGACTTCCGGGCTGGCCTGGTGTCCGTCAGTCTGCGCGGCAGCCTTCATGGCTTGCGGGGCACCGGGCAGCTCGTGTCGCCTTCCTCGCAGGCGAGATACGCGCGCAATTCCTTGGTACGAGCCTTCGTGAGCTTGTCCAGACACATGCTCAACACCATCGGATAGGCGCTGCCGCCCGTCACGCCTGTTGACGAAAACGCGCATTCGGCATCGCGAAAGAACAGCCACGCTTTCTGCGCCGCCTGCAGTTGCGTCAAGGCGTCCTTGCTGTCCTTCAGGCGCTCCGTCGCTTCCTTGTACGCGGCGTTCAACTCGGCGTCGGACTGGCGATACGCCTGATCCGCGCACAGGTTCATGTCGGTCTGGGTGGACGCCTGGTCACACTTGAGCACTTGGGCCTGCGCCCCCGCTGCAAGCAGGAGCGCGGCGGCGGCAAAAACAATACGCATGGGAGTTCCTCCTTATCCGGTGGGTGGGTTTGGGGTGGGTCAACGCTTGGGGAAAGTGTCGCATGGATGCCAGCGCGGCGCAGCGCGCGCGTCCGTCGCCTAAGATACGCCCCATGAAGATCCAATTGCTTTCCGACTTGCATCTTGAAACCGATCCCACCTTTGTGGCACAGCCTTTGGCGGGCGCCGACCTGCTCGTGCTGGCCGGCGACATTGGCTCGTACCGTCAGGGTTCGCGGCTGGAACGGGACGACTTCGGCCTGGGCGACTATTCGCCGCGCCACGGCTGGCCAACGCCCGTCCTGTACGTGCCGGGCAACCACGAATACGACAACGTGGATTTCGACGAGACACATGCGCGCCTGCAAGACCTGTGCAACGCGCTGGACATCCAGTGGCTGGAACGGGAGACGGCAGTCATCGGCGGCGTGCGCTTCGTCGGCACGACCTTGTGGACGGACTTCGACGCGCTTGCGGCGCCGGACGACACGATGGGTGATGCGCTGAAAAAGCGTGCCAAGGCGTTCAGGGCGGCGGACTTCTATCTGGAGAAAGCCGAGATGCGCCGCCATGGCGCGCCCTTCATGGCCGAGCAGATGCGCGAGCAGGGTCTGGCCTGTCAGCAATGGCTGGACGCCGCCCTGCGCGTGCCGTTCGACGGCACGACGGTGGCCGTCACGCACTTCGCCCCCACATTGGCCAGCGCCGATCCGCGTTACGGCGTCACACCGGGCACGGCGGGCTTTTGCAATGCGCTGGATGGGTTGCTGCCGCTGGCCGACGTGTGGATCCACGGGCATCTGCATTGTGCGCAGGATTACGTGAAGGATGGCTGCCGGGTGATTGCGAATCCGCTGGGGTATGCGAAGAAGGGGGAACAGGCGGATTATGCGCCGGAGAAGTTGTGGGAAGTACCGGTGCGTCGACAGATGTGAATGCGGGGTCTGGGGGGATTACGACGGGCGGATTCTCGCTTGCGTGGCCAGAACCGTTGCTCGCACGCTCTGATTTTGCGACTAGCAGCCGGCCTTTTATCGCTCGTGATCAGAATCCTTGCATGACTCAATTGGCGACGTGAAGCGCGCGAAATACTGGTGCCTTGTGTGGGCGCTAAACCGCGCTTGTGCACTGATGCACACATCGACTCGACTGAATTTGCCCGTGATTTCCACGCCTCCGCGATTGACGAATGGCGTGCTGACCTCAATCCACGATTCCGGCGACGCGAACATCGTGGTCGAGAATCTGACTGACTCGCCGGGATGAATGGTTTCCCTCGTGAGGCGATGGTTGTCATTGAAGTAAACCACCACAGGCGCTGCGGCGTCCTGCGCATAGTGGAGTACAACAGTAGGCGTCAGCGAGCCCCAAAGGACGAGACTTGCACACAACCCTCCTAGCACGGCAAGCAGGATGCAAATTGACCTTTCGAGACTCCGCATATTTCGCCTAACGCTTGCGTTCACAGTCGTGCAATTCTTTTGAACTTCCCCGGCTGTTTCCCCAAGGCAACGGTACAGCTTCAACGGTTCCAAGCAGGATGTCCGGGGTCAGCGCATGAGGTTTGACGTCTGTATACAAGTCACACCCCAACTGAATTGAAATGTGATCCGGCCTATCATCTGCGCTGGCGGGCCAATTGCCATTTTCGGGATGATTCTGCATGGTCGGCATTCGGCGTCTGGCCAACGCCCCCAAAGTGTCATGCAATGCCTGAGCGATCCCTACTCCGTTAATCAGTTCATCGGGGGTGAATCCGACCGCCACACCAACATAGCCGTAATGAATGTTCGACCAAATGTCGTAGAAATATTCATAGGCGCCAGATTTGTGCCAGCCTGAATTCCAAACATCTTTAAGCATTTTTTGCAGCACCGGCTTGTGATCCCACGGCTGCCCAGGTCCGACAATATCGGCCCAAAGTGCATATGCGCGGAGTTTTTCTTCGGCCAGCGCCTCCACGTAGGTAGGGCGCGAAGATAGTTTTCCGTACCAAGGAGATTCGCGCCACTGCTTGTGATATGCCCCAAGGTCGAAGTGATTCGAGTCATGAATTTGCCGCCCCCGAATCGAAAAAGGATTGGTCTTCATCTCTCGAACGATGTACTCGGCAGGGATCATTGCCGTGTCCGCGTGTTCACAACCAATCTGCCGCACGCTGTTGGACAGCAGCCAATCTGACCCTGCTCCGCCCTCAGAAAAGCCTTTTGAGAGAGCGCCCCCATTGCTGGAAACTCGAGCGGTGCCACTCGCATCCGGAATCACCAATGCAATATTCTGACTGGCGATCAACGTTGCCCCGCAGGCCGTCCTCATCCCCTCAATGGCGACGTATCCATCGTCGATAGCGAAGCTCCCAACCCCCTCTACGATGGGGAATACCCCCTTGCATTTAGGGCAGTCCACCATGTGGCCCAGGCCTGCTGCCGCTCGGCCGTCGATGTCGTAGGACGAAAACCCCTCCAACACCGTTCCGCCATGGGTCGTCTTGTCACCAACACGAGTGATCGGGCGCGCTGTCATCATTGCTCCAGGCAATTACTGATGCGCGAAAGTCTGAGCGTGGCAGAAACCGACTTGAATCAAATAAACGTGAAAATCGTCTGACGCACTTTCACCCGGTGATGCAACGCACGACTTGAAGCCGTCCACCTTGAAACATGCATGCCAGCGGTTGCCTTCCAGGAAAAGCCCCGGACAAACAAAAAGCCCACCGCTTTCGCAAGTGAGCTTTTCGGATGTCGACCTCCAAGGAGATCAACCGCTTTCCATCAGGCCGCGAACGTCTTTCCCGTCCTGCCCCGAACGCCTCAAGGCGCCGGATTCGGATGACGCACGTGAATCTGGTTGATCGCGTCCAGCACCTCAGCCGGCAACGTCACATCAACACTGTCGATGTTTTCCTTCAACTGCTCCAATGACGTCGCGCCGATCAGGTTGCTGGTGACGAACGGGCGTTGATTCACCCACGCCAGCGCCAGGTGCGTCGGCGAAATCGCATGCGCGCGTGCCAATTCCACGTATTCGCGCGTGGCGGCTTCGGCCTGGGGGTTGCTGTAGCGGGTGAAGCGCGAGTACACCGTCAGGCGCGCGCCGGCCGGCTTGGCGCCATCCAGGTACTTGCCGCACAGCATGCCCATCGCCAACGGCGAATACGCCAGCAAGCCCACGCCTTCGTGGTGCGTGAATTCCGACAGGCCGATCTCGTACACGCGGTTCAGGAGGCTGTAGGCGTTCTGGATCGACGCGATGCGCGGTAGGTCGGCGTTCTGGGCATGGCGCAGGAACTGGCTGACGCCCCACGGGGTTTCGTTGGATACGCCCACGTGGCGCACCTTGCCGGCACGCACGAAGTCCTGCAGCACCGACAGCGTCTCTTCGATCGGCACGGTGTGCTCGTCTTCGACCCACGGGTAGTTGAGCTGGCCGAACGTCGCGGTGGTGCGGTCGGGCCAATGCAGCTGATACAGGTCCAGATAATCCGTCTGCAGGCGCTTCAAGCTGGCGTCCAGGGCTGCGGTCAGGTTCTTGCGGTCCAGGAAGGTCTTGCCATCGCGGATGTGGCCGGGACGCTTGGCATCGCGCACGGGGCCGGCCACCTTGCTGGCCAGCACGATGTCCTGACGGCGGCCGGTCTTGGCCAGCCACGTGCCGATGTAGGTTTCGGTCAGCCCCTGGGTTTCGGGCTTGGGCGGCACGGGATACATCTCGGCCACGTCGACCAGGTTGACGCCGCGCTCCAGCGCGTAGTCCAACTGCTGATGCGCGTCGGCTTCGGTGTTCTGCTCGCCCCAGGTCATGGTGCCCAGCCCGATCAGGCTGACATCCAGGTCGGTACGGCCGAGTTTGCGGTATTTCAAGTTCTGCTCCGTGCGGGTCTTGGGGTTGGGATGCGACACCTTACTCCAAGATGTTGGCGTTTCGCTGACAGGATCGGCCTGGGGGCCGGCCGATCCTGCCGGCGCGCCCGCCCTTAGAACGTTCCCCGCAACGTCAGCATCGCATTGCGCGGCGTGCCGTAGACGTTGTTGCCGTTCAACGTGCCCACCTGCTGGTAGTAGACGCGGTCGGTCAGGTTGTTGACGTTCAGCGTCATGTTCCATTGCGGCGTGAGCTGGTAGCGCACCATGGCGTTCAGGATGGCGTAGCCGCCCTGGTTGAAATCGAACGGCGCGAAGGCGCCGCTCGCATCGCGCGCCGTGCCGGACACGTAGCTTGCGCTTTGGATGAGCATGCTGCCGCCCACCGTCCACTTGGTCCAGTCGCCCGGCAGACGATACGCGGTCGCCAGCTTGAACAGGTGCTTGGGCGTCACGCTGCTGTAGACGCTGTCGGTGCTCTTGTCCTTGGTGGTGTTGAACGTGTAGCCCGCGGTCATCTGCCAGCCCGTGGCGAGCTCGCCGCTGAACTCGACATCGACACCCCGGCTCACCACCTTGCCCTGCGCCGTGTAGCAGCAGGCTCCGTCATAGGCGCTGCTGCTGCTGTCGTAACGGGGATCAAGGACCGCGGTGCCGGTGCGTTCGACGTTGAACAGGCTTAGCGTGGCATTGGCGGCGCCGTCGAACAGTTCGCCCTTGATGCCGGCCTCGAAGCTCTTGCCCTTGATGGGCGGCAGCGAACTGCCCGGCGGCGGGCCTTGCATGACCAGCGGCTGCGGCTTGTAGATGGCCGAATAGCTGCCGTAGACCGACCATTGGTTGTTCAGGTCGTAGATCAGGCCGCCGTATGGCGTGATCTCGGTGGATTCCTTGAACTGGGCGTCCTGGAACAGCTGCCAATCGGCCGCGCCGCGCTTGGTGCGGATGAGCTGCGAGAACTCGTAACGGCTGACGCGGGCGCCGGCCACGACGCTCAGGCGGTCGGTGGGATGCAGGCGCAGCAGGGCGTACCCGCCAACCTGTTCCTGGCCCCACGGGCCGTAATGCGCGCTGTAGTTGTAGTCAGCGTCCGTCCTGCTGGGATTCCATGCGCCCGGGTTGAACGGATCGACGGGATCCTTGTAATTGATCGCGAGGTTGGAATTTACCCAGTCGCTGCGCACGCGCTGCCAGTCCGCGCCCACCACGAATTCGTGCGTCTGGCCCAGCAGATCGAAGGCGCCGCTGAGGTTGGCGTCCACCATGTCCTGCTTGTTCTCGGAGTTGGCGCGGCCGGCGCCCCACGTCAGTCCCTTGTAGGTGATGGGATCGACGGAACCGGAGGTGTAGTTCCAGATGCGATCGGTCTTCTGGTCGGTATGCGTCGCGTTGAGCTTGGCGATCCAGCCATTGCGGAACCGATGCTCCAACTGGCCGAACACTTCCCAGCGATCGGTGTCGTCGTACGCCCAGGGTTGCGATAGGTTCGCGCTGCGCGACAGGCCCAGATCGGCGCCGTTGCTGTAGCGCGGCAGTGTCGGCGGCGCGCCGTCATTGTTGATCTGGCTGTAGTTGCCGCCCACGGTCAGCAGCGTATCGGGACCGAGGTCGGCTTCCAGCACGCCGTACAACGCGGGCCGCTCGGTGCTGCGGTGATCGATGTAGGAGCCGCTCTTCTGATAACTGAATACGCCGCGCGCGCGCACCTTGCCGTTTTCGGTAAGCCGGCCGCTGGCGTCGATCTCGCTGCGGTAATCGTCCCAACTGCCGGCGCCCAGCGTCACCTTGAGCTGATCCTGCGCCAGCGGCTTTTTGCGCACCAGATTGATGATGCCGCCGGGATCGCCCACGCCGCCCAGCAGGCCCGAGGCGCCGCGCATCACTTCCACGCGGTCATAGAAGGCCATCTGCTGCTGCGGATCGTAATTGTAGGAACCCAGCGCCAGCGGCGCGCCGCCGTCGAGCTGCATGCTGGTGATGGCGAAACCGCGCGAAAAGAAGTCCACGCCGTTGTACGTGATGCCGGGCACGGCGAGCAGGGCCTGGCGCACATCGGTGATGTTCTGGTCTTCCATCTGCTGCCGGGTCACGACGGAGACGGATTGCGGAATCTCGCGAAAGCTCTGCTCGGTCTTGGACGCGATGCTGGTGATGCGTGTCGTGTAGGAACCAGTGTTCTCCGTCATGCTGCGCCGTTCCGCCATGCCGATGACGGTGACCGCGTCCAGCACGTCGGCGCCGCCTGCCGACAGCAGGTAGCGATCGCCCTCACGCCGATACTGCAAGCCGCTGCCCTTGAGCAGCGCAGCCAGCGCCTGATCGGCGGTGAAGCTGCCGCGCAGCGCCGGCGCGGCCTTGCCGGCCACGAGGTCCGGCGCGAACAGGATCTGCAGCCGCGTCTGCTCGGCCAACTGGAGCAGCGCTTCGGACAGGGGTTGCGGAGCGATGTCGACCTGGACCGCGGCGGGCTGGGCGTGAACCGGGGAAGCGCCCAGTCCGCCGGCCAAGGCCAGCGCGACCGACAGCGCCAGGCTGCCCACGGTCAATCTGGCCGGCAAGGGACGCCTGCGCGGCGCATGAAGGGTGATACGGGAATGTGGATTCAAGACAGGACTCGTTCGATGATTGCAGCGGGCGCTTTGCGCCCGATCCCTTGGCCAAGGATCGTGACGGGCCGGCCGGGTGCAAATCGGCGGCCTGCCATGTACTACGAATCAGCGAGCAAAAGTCCTGAATGATTTCCGCGGCACAATTGTTTCTGTTTGAAACAACGCAGCATCAGGCCGATTCCGGCTTGAGATCCAGCAGGATTCCGCCTGCCGGCAGGCGGTGCAGCACGACGGGCAGCACGCCCGGCAGACCCTCTACGATGCCTTCGGGATCATCAAGCCTGAACGAGGCGGTCAGGCGGAGCCTGCCGACGCGATCGTTGGCCAGCCGCAAGGGTTGCTGCAGATAGCGGTTGAGCTCTTCGACCACGGCCGCCAAGGGCGCATTGCGAAACACCAGCCGGCCGTTGACCCACGCCAGTTCGGCAGCGAGGTTGACGGCCTGCGGGCCGGGCTGGCGGCCGTCGCTGTCAACGAGCGTGCCCTGCCCCGCGCTCAACACGTTGCGGCTGCGATGCCACCAGGGTCCGCTGCGGACCTGCACCGCGCCCTGTTGCACCACCACGTGCACGTCCTGCGCGCCCCGCCGGACGTTGAATCGCGTGCCGGTGACCTGAACGGTTGCGGGACCGGCTTCCACGTAGAAGGGCCGAGCGGCATCGGGCCTGACGTCGAACAGCACCTCGCCGCGCGTGAGCGTCACGACCCGTCTGTCCTCGAAGAACGCCACGGCAGCCTGGGTGTCCGTATTGAGTTCAAGCACGCTTCCCTCGGCCAGGGACACGCTGCGCCGTTCGCCCTTGCGCGTGGACCATTGGGCGGCGTATTCCGGCCGGCCGGGCCCGCCGCCGAAAGTGAAAGCGGCGGCGCCCGCGGCGCCCGCGCAAAGCAGCACGGCGCCGGCGCGCATTGCCCTGCGACGCCCCAGATTCGGACGTTCGGGCAGTTCTCCTCCGTACAGCCGGCGAACCGCGTCGTCGGGCATCGCCAGGACTGCGCGGCTCACCATCTGCTGCGCCTGAAACTCGGCCTCGTGTTCAGGCCGGGCGCGCCGCCACGCCAGCAACTCGGCATGCTCTGCAGCGCTCATGTCGCCAGCGTGCAGGCGCGCGGACCAGCGGATCGCCTCGGCGGCGACGGGACTATCGCCAATCATGGGGATTCAAGGCGGCCCGCACATGCTGGCATGCCTGCATCACGTAACGCTCGATGCTGTTGACGGATAGCGCCAGCGTCACGGCGATCTCGCGGTGCGTCCAGCCTTCGATCCGGTTCAGCACATAGGCGCGCCGGCAATTCAGCGGCAGTTGCACCAGTGCGGCCTCGACGGCGGCCATCAGTTGCCGCGCCCGAACGGTCGCCTCGGGGCTGGGCACGCAGGGCTGGTCCTGCTCGGGCAGATCCTGCCACGCGATATGCGTATTGCGCGTATCCCGCCGCCACGCGTCGATGCGCCGATGCGCCGCCGCGCGGAACAGGAAGCGCCGGGCGTGTTCGACCGTCGTCACGTCGCTGCGCGACAACAATTGCTCGATGGCATCGTGCGCCGCGTCCTCCGCATCGCTGCGATTGCCGAAGCGATGCGCGAACGCCTGCATGAACTCGCCATACAACGCGAGCCAGCCGGAAAGCTGGGAGTGAGCCTGAGACATGTCGGATGCGGGATCGAAAGCAATCGGCAATTATTGCAAATCATTATCATTTCTTCAAACCTGATACGTGCGCAATACTTGGCAAGCGCGCCGCACATCCTTTGGCTGACTCTTGTCGCCGCGGGGCAATCGGCATACTCTGGACCGCCCCATCCGCGCCAGGAAAAACCATGCTCAGGGAACTCGACGAGGTCATCCTCTTTTTCGTCGTGCTCATCATTTTCCTGGGCGTCATCGAGGTCGGCTACCGCCTTGGCCGCCGGCTGCGCAAGCCGGCCGACGAGGCCGCCAAGACGCACATCACCGCGCTGCAGACCGCCCTGCTCGGCCTGCTGGCCCTGCTGCTGGGGTTTACGTTCGCCATGTCGGTCACGCGATTCGAAACGCGCAAGAACCTGGTGCTGGAAGAGGCCAACGCGATCGGCAACGCCTACTGGCGGTCGCAGCTCATCCCCGCCGAGCACCGGCCGGTGGTGGCAAAGATGTTGCATGAATACACGTCGGCGTCGCTGGACTACCACTTGGCCGACCAGGATTCGCCGCGTTTCGCCACCGCGAACGCCACTGCGCGCCGCATCGAACGCCAGATCCGGGCGGCGGTGGCGGCGCGGGCCGAGAATCCGCCCTCCATCTCCACGATCATGTTCATCCAGGCCATCAACGAGATGGCGCAGATCAACGAAAAGCGCCGCGTCGCGCTGGAAAACCACGTGCCCGAGCCTGTGTACTACCTGCTGTTCATCGTGGCGGGCGGTTCGATGGGCTATATCGCGTACGGCACGGGCCTGTACGGACGGCGCCGCCCGATTTCCACGGGGATGTTTGCCGCGCTGATTGCCCTGGTGCTGACTTTCATTCTGGACATCGATCAGCCGGGCAGCGGCTTGATCCAGGTGGGCCAGGAAAGCATGGAGCGCATGCAGGCCACGCTTGCGCAGGAAATGCAGCAGTAGGAGTGCGGGCGTTCACGGCACGAGTTTCAGGCAAGCAGCTCCAGCACCTCGTCGCCCCGGTCGTCGAACTTGCCCGTGGATGTCCAGCCCAGGTGCCGGTAAAAGCCATACGAGCGGACGGCGGGGTCGCTCGCGCATCCCAGGAACAACCGCCCAAACCCCAGCGCCTTCAGATCGCGCACGACCAGATTCAAGAGCGTTTTGCCCGCGCCATGCCCCTCGAAGTCGGGCAGCAGCGCCAGCACCACGATTTCACCGGCCTCGGTGTCGCCAAAACAATACCCGGCAACCTTGCCATCGACCGTTGCCACGTAGCCGGGCAGCGATCCGTCCTGCACCGCCGCCGTCCATGATTCGAGCGTGACGCCGGCCTCGGCGAGGTCCGCCGCGGAAAACGCGTTCTCGCGGGTCTTTCCCCGGATGTCGATACAGGCCGCCACGTCCTCGCCGCGCGCGGGGCGGTAGATGAATTCCATGTTTCCTCAGTCAAAAAAGCGCCGCAGGAATGGGGCAGTCACGCCCACATCGCCGCGGCTGACGGCTTGCGGCGTGCCGGCCGCGACGATCGCGCCGCCCGCTTCGCCGGCGCCCGGGCCGACGTCCAGCATCCAATCGCTGCCAGCGACCACGCGCAGGTCGTGTTCGACCACGACCACGGTATTGCCGGCATCGACCAGGCCATGCAGCTGCGTCATCAGCTTGTCCACATCCGCCGCATGCAGGCCGGTGGTGGGTTCGTCCAGCACGTACAGCGTGTTGCCGCGCTGGCTGCGCTGCAGTTCGGTGGCCAGCTTGATGCGCTGCGCTTCGCCGCCGGACAGTTCCGTGGCGGGCTGGCCCAGGCGCAGATAGCCCAGGCCGATCTCTGCCAGCAGCGTCAAGGGGCGAGCCACCACGGCTTCGTCGTTGAAGAAATCGCGTGCCTCGTCGACGGTCATGTCCAGCACCTGGGCGATGTTGCGGCCATTCCACTCGACTTCGAGCGTCTTGGCGTTGTAGCGGCTGCCGTGGCACGTGGGGCAAGGCGCGTACACACTGGGCATGAACAGCAGTTCGACGTGGACGAAGCCTTCGCCCTCGCAGGTCTCGCAGCGGCCCTGGGCGACGTTGAAGGAGAAGCGTCCGGCGCTGTAGCGCCGGGCGCGCGCGGCCTTGGTGCCGGCAAACAGCTTGCGCACGTGATCGAACAGGCCGGTGTAGGTGGCCAGATTGGAGCGCGGCGTGCGGCCGATGGGCTTCTGGTCCACGTTGACCAGCCGCTTGATGGCCTCTGCGCCCGCGTGCAGCCGGCCCGTGGTGCGCGGCAGGTTGCCGGGCTGCGGCAGGTCGCTGTCGGGTTCGTCGGCCGGCAGTTCCTGGCCCAGGTGTTCGCCCACCAGTTCGACCAGCGCCTGGCTGACCAGACTGGATTTGCCCGATCCGGAAACGCCCGTCACCGCTGTGAACGCCCCCAGCGGAAAGCGCGCGTCCACGCCATGCAGGTTGTTGCGGTGAATGCCGCGCAGCTCCAGCCACCCGGCAGGTTCGCGCGGGGTGCGCCGGCTGGCGGGGCGCGTGTCGAAGAGGTATTGGGCGGTGATGGAATCCTTTACCTTGCGCAGGCCTTCGGGCGGGCCGCTGTACAGCACCTGGCCGCCGTGCTGGCCCGCGCCCGGTCCCACGTCGACCAGCCAGTCGGCGCGGCGCAGCGTGTCCAGGTCGTGCTCCACGACAAAGAGTGTGTTGCCGCCGGCCTTCAACTGGTCCAGCGCGCGGTGCAGCGCCTGGCCGTCCGCGGGGTGCAGGCCGGCCGACGGTTCGTCCAGCACGTACACCACACCGAACAGGTTGGAGCGGATCTGCGTGGCCAGCCGCAAGCGCTGCAACTCGCCCGGCGACAGCGTCGGCGTGGACCGGTCCATCGCCAGATAGCCCAGACCCAGCGCCTGCAGCGTGCCGATGCGTTCGACCAGATCGTGCGCGATGCGCTGCGCTGCGATGCGTTTCTCGGGCGACAGATCCGGCGTGCGCCGCACGTCGCTGCTGCCTGCGTGCGACAGCCCGCCCGCAGCCACGCGTTTGGCGTTGGCGCGCACGCCCGCGGCCTTGCTGCGCGTCGACCCAGCCTGTGCCGCGTGCTCGTCGAACCGGCCTTCGGCGGCGGGCGTCAGCACCTCTGCGATACGGGCAAGCGGCAGTTGCGACAGACTGCCGATGTCCAGGCCCGCGAACGTCACGGACAGCGCCTCGCGCTTCAGGCGCCGGCCGCCGCATTCCGGGCAGGGCGCGCCGGTCATGAAGCGCGCCACGCGCTTTTTCATCATGGCGCTCTGCGTGGTGGCGAATGTGTGCATGACGTACCGGCGCGCGCCGGTGTAGGTGCCCATGTAGCTGGGCTCGGCCTTGCGGCGCAGCGCCGCGCGCGTCTCGGCCGGCGTGAAACCGGCATAGACCGGCGCGGTGGGCTGCTCGTCCGTGTAGAGGATCCAGTCGCGATCCTTCTTGGGCAGGTCGCGCCACGGCTTGTCCACGTCGTAGCCCAGCGTCACCAGGATGTCGCGCAGATTCTGGCCATGCCACGCGGGCGGCCACGACGCAATCGCGCGCTCGCGGATGGACAGCGACGGGTCCGGCACCATGGATGCCTCGGTGACGTCGTACACGTAGCCCAGGCCGTGGCAATGCGGACAGGCGCCCTGCGGCGTGTTGGGCGAGAAGTCTTCGGCGTACAGCATGGGCTGGCGCGCCGGATAGGTGCCGGCACGCGAATACAGCATGCGCAGCATGCTCGACAGCGTGGTGACGCTGCCGACCGTGGATCGCACGTTCGGCGTGCCGCGCTGCTGCTGCAATGCCACGGCGGGCGGCAGGCCGTCGATGGCGTCGACGTCGGGCACGCCCACCTGGTCGATCAGGCGGCGGGCGTATGGCGACAGCGATTCCAGGTAGCGGCGCTGCGCTTCGGCGTACAGCGTGCCGAACGCCAGCGACGATTTGCCCGATCCGGACACGCCGGCGAACACCACCAGCGCGTCACGCGGGATGCTGACGTCCACGTTCTTCAGATTGTGTTCCCGCGCGCCTCGCACGCGGATGCAGGCATCGGGGCCCGGCTTCGAAGGATTCTTGCGCTGGCTCATGGCTGAAATAGTAATGGACTGGATGGCGGATGCCCCGTGCGGGCCTGGCCAACCGTCGACGAGGCGCCTCATCCCATCGAATGAGGCTGCTTGCACCAATGCCTGCATACCGCTCAATCGCCTGCCAGCTGCGCGCGGCCCCCAGGCCGCGCAATGCCGTTGACGGCGCCACGGCGCTGCTTTAATTTCGCATCACGCGAAATGGCAGGGGCGGCGCAATGCGCCGCCTTTGTCGTGCTGCCGGCTCCATCGGCGCGACCGCGCTGCTTCCGACTGCCGGGCAGGCTGCATCCCTTGCGGCAGGACTTGATGACCACATTGCTGAGGGCAAGACATGGTGATCTCGATTTCCGTCCTGGTCGTGGGCGCGGGCCCGGCCGGCCTGTTGACCGCGTCCGAATTGCAGCGCCGCGGCGTCGACTGCCTGCTGATCGACGCGCACGAACGTCCGCTGGATTGGGACCGCGCGACCGTCGTGCATCCGCGTTCCCTTGAAATCCTGGATGCGCTGGGCATCATTGAACCCCTGCTGGCCGCGGGCGTGAAGCAGCGGCGCGCCCGCATTCACGCGGGCGGCAGCGAACTGGGCATCATCGACCTGGAGCTTGCCGGCAGCCGCTATCCCTTCAACATCGGGATCTCGGAAGAAGTCACCGAGACGGTGCTGGCCGACCATCTGGGGCGGCTGGGCGGCAAGGTCACCCGCGCCACGAAGCTGGTGGGATTGCAGGAACAGGACGACGGCGTGCTGGCCACCGTGGAGCGCGGCGGCAAGCTGTCGCAGGTGCTGGCGCAATGGGTCGTGGGATGCGACGGGCACCACAGCACCGTGCGGATGCTGACGGGCATCGAGCAGGACGGCCACGACATCAACCAGCCGTGGGCCGTGTTCGACGCGACCATCCCCGACTGGCCGGAGGCCTTCGAGGCAAATTACGCCTATCTGGACAAGATTCCGGTGATTCTGACCGCGCTGCCTGGCGAGCGCTGGCGCGTCTACCTGCGCCCCAGTTCCGCGGAGTCGGACCTGGTCGAGGACGCGCTGTCCACGCTGCGGCGCTACCTGCCGGACGCCAGCTTTTACAACGTCTCGCACCCGGCGCGATTCGAATGCCACACCAAGGTCGCGCGCACGTTCCGGTCCGGCCGCGTGCTGCTGGCGGGCGACGCCGCGCACACGTGCAGCCCGGCGCAGGGGCATGGCATGAACACCGGCCTGCAGGATGCCTACAACCTGGGATGGAAGCTGGCGCTGGTCTGCCAGGGGCATTGCTCGCCCGCGCTGCTGGACAGCTATCACGCCGAACGGCGGCCGGTGGCCGACATGGTGATGGCTTCGGGCGATGTGGCTGAAAGCGCGCAGATGGCGCAGGGCGCGCAAGAGCGGCGCACGCGCGATCTGGCGATCCGCGCGGCTTTCGGCAACGCCGAGGCGCGGCACCGCGAGGCAGTGTCGGAAGCCGAGCTCGACATCGACTACGCCGGGTCGCCCATCGTGATGGGAGACCGGCACGCCGCCATCTGGCCCGGCCAGCGGCTGCCGGACCATATCGACGTGCGGTTTCCCACCGGCGGCCGGGGCAAGCTGCATGACTACGCCAAGCGGCGCGGGCACACCGTCCTGCTGATCGGCGGTCCCGGCACGCCGCAGCAGCCGCTGTCGGACCTGCGTCGCGAACTGGCGGCCCTGTCTGACGGGTACATCATCGAGGTCGTCGTGGCGCTGACCGCCAGAGATGGGGTGACCGACGTGGACGCCTACCTGGAGCCCGCCGCGGCGGCCAGGCTGGGCGTGGGCGACATGGTGCTGCTGGTGGTGCGGGCAGACGGCCACGTGGGCCTGCGCGCCGAAGCGCGGCACGCCGAAACGCTGTCGGCTTACATCGAACGGCTGCGCCAGCCCGGGCAAGATGCCGCGACCTAGGGAAATCCCTAAAAGGATTCATGTCGATTCGGGTGCCGGCGGTTCGTCGTAGTCATGCACCCACCCTCATTCAAGGCGGACTACACCATGACTACCGGAACCGTACGACACCTGCGCGTCCTGCGCGCGCCCCCCGACCGCGTCTATCGCGCCTTTCTGGAACCCGATGCCGTCGCCAAGTGGCTGCCGCCGTATGGCTACACCTGCTCGGTCCAGGAACTGGACGCGCGCGCGGGCGGCAAGCACAGGATGGCGTTCCGCAACTTCGCCACCGGCCACCTGGAGCCGTTCGGCGGCGAATACCTGGAGCTGGTTGAAGGCGAGAAGATCCGCTACACGGACCGCTTCGACGATCCCGCCCTGCCGGGCGAGATGACGACGACCATCAGCTTGAGGCAGGTCTCGTGCGGTACGGAACTGACCATCGTGCAGGAGGGCATTCCCGAGGTCATTCCGACCGAGATGTGCTACCTGGGCTGGCAGGAATCGCTGCTGCAACTGGCCCGGCTGGTCGAAACCGATGCGCCGGATGGTCCGGTGCGCGACTGACGCCGCCGGCGTGGACCGAATCGTCGCCGATACGTTTCTTCATGTTTTGACACCATCAGGTCGCGCGCAACGGCGCGACTTGCTACAGAATGTGGCGCGCTCATGCAGCGCTGCGCGGGCCGTTACAAAGGGGCCCGCGCGCATCCCACAAGAAGGAAGAACCGTGTCAAAAGTGTTTGCCCTGCTGCTCTGCGCCGCCCTGCCCGCCACGGCATTGGCCGCCCCCAATACCGAGCCCCTGAAGCTGAACGCGGACAACAAGCTGTATTGCAACGCCCAGACCGACTGGTGCGTGGGCATCAAGACGGACGGCGCATTCGGCGAAAACGGTCCCTTCGCGACCAGCCGGACCCTGCGCGCCGACTACCGGTTCTGGGACTCGCCCGATGTGCCGGACTTCAAGCATTTCACGGTGTGGCCGGAACTGATCCGCCTGAGCGAGGAGCGGGCGCTGGTGGGCGTGGTCGGCCCGGCGGAACCGGACTTCAAGGCGTCGACGCCGTTCTCCGGCGGCGGATTCGAGCGCCGGGATCTGTATCTGTATGACGTCAACCTGGGCGAGAAGACCGGCGCCAACCTCGTGCTCGTCATGCCGTACACGGCCGACGCATCCATCCGGGCGTGCTTCAACGAGGCGGATCAGGAGAAGCGTGCCGGGCAGTGCAGCGATGTCTATCAATTCACGGCATCGTTGAAGGCCCTGCCGGGCAAGGAATTGCCGGATCTGCAGGTGCAGACGCAGGCGACCCGTTCGCCCGCGGGGGCTAGCCGTTTGGCGGATTCCAGCGCGCGGCCCGCGCTGACCAAGGCGCAGCTTGCGCCGCAGGCGGACAAGCAGTGCAGCTACACCGTCACCTACACATGGAAAGCCAGCGACGCGTCGTACCAGCCGGCCACGCCGCTGCCCGACTGCGCGGAGTTCTTGTCGGCGGATCCGGCGGCGAAGAAATAAGCGTTGCGCTGTTGAACGGTGTCTCTGTTGAACGGTGTCTGACACCCAAGGGAGAGGATCTTCAACGCGTTGCTGCGTCTCCGTGGGTGTCAGACACCTCGCAAGGCGGTGCTATTGGCCGGTGTCTGACACCGGCGCTTCCCGTTACTCCGCGTACCCAGGATTGCGCCGATCCAGTCGGCGCAGCAGGCCCGGCCAGGCAAGCTGGGCCTTGTGCGCCCGGTCAGCCGGTGATTCCACCGCGGCGCGAGCCAGGATGTCTGCGGGGATGTGGGTCAGTTCGCCGCCCGCCTGCGCGCGCACCTGCACCATGCAGGCGGCTTCAAGACGATGCATGGCCTGGAAGGCTTCGGCCATGCTTTGGCCCACGGTCAGCAGGCCGTGGTTGCGCAGGATGAGATAGTTGTTGGCGCCCAGGTCGCGCACCAGGCGCGGCTGCTCGTCGGGATTGAGGGCCAGGCCTTCGTAGTCGTGGTAGCTGAGCGAGCGCAGCACGATGAACGCGAACTGCGACAGCGGCAAGAGACCGGCCTTCTGCGCCGACACCGCCACTCCGTTGATCGAATGCGTGTGCAGCACGCACATCGCATCCTTGCGGGCCGCATGGATACAGCTATGGATGGTGAAACCGGCGGGATTGATGTCGTATTCCGAGTCCATCACCTTGTTGCCGTGCAGGTCGATCTTGACCAGGCTGGACGCGGTGATCTCGTCGAACATCATCCCGTAAGGGTTGATGAGGAAATGCTCCGTGCCGGGCACCTTGGCGGTGATGTGCGTGAAGATCAGGTCGTCCCACCCAAAAAGCGCCACCAGCCGGTACAACGCCGCCAGGTCCTTGCGCACCTGCCATTCCGTTTCGCCGACCTGTTCGCGCACGCTGGCGCCCTGCTTGCCTGCCGTATCCATCCTGTCTCCGTATTGTTGGTGTCGGCCCCGAGCCGTTGCGCCGGGATCCGTCATGCACTGTATTCCTTTTCGCACCCGGCGCGCACGGCGGCGCCGGGCCGGCGTCCGTCTGGTGAAACAGCCCGAGACCCATTAACCTGTGAGCCACGTCCGAGGAGACTCCGAGAATGCTGCCTGCACTTTACGGTCATCCCTTTTCGTCGTACACGCAAAAGGCGCTGGTCGCGCTGTACGAAAACGCCACGCCATTCGAGTTCCGCAGCGTCGGGCCCGAGACGCCCCAGCATGCCGCCGACTGGATCGAGCGCTGGCCGCTGCGCAAGTTTCCGCTGCTGGTGGACGGCGAACGCAACGTGGCCGAGTCCAGCATCATCATCGAATACCTGCAACTGGCCCATCCCGGGCCGGTCCGCCTGATTCCCGCCGACCCGATGGCCGCGCTGGACGTGCGCTTTCTGGACCGTTATTTCGACCTGCATGTCATGTACTGGATGCAGCATGCGGTGAACGGCGCGCTGACCGGGGACCCGGCCAAGCGCGACGCGGCGCGGGCGCTGGCCGCGCAGAAGCTGGAACTGGCCTACGCCTGGATCGACGTGCAGCTTGCCACCCGGACATGGGCGGCGGGCAGCGACTTCACCCTGGCCGACTGCGCCGCCGCGCCCGCGCTGTTCTACGCCGATTGGACCCATCCGATCGGCGACGGCCATCCGCATCTGCGGGCCTACCGCGCGCGGCTGCTGGCGCGGCCGTCGTTCGCGCGGGCGGTCGACGAAGCCCGGCCCTACCGGACGCTCTTTCCGCTGGGCGCACCCGACCGCGACTGACAGAGCCGCCCATATCGGCACCCGCCGACATCGAGACCCGCGACCATCGCACGGCAACGTGCGAGAATCCCCGCCATTCCCTCCCGGATGAGGACGCCCACCGTGCAGCAGACCTTGCCCCGCCACCTGCCTACCTTCCTGCGCTCGCATCTGGAGTCCCTGTCCGGCGTCGGCCTCATGCTCGGCACGCTGTTCTTTGCCGCGGCGCTGACGCCGACCCTCATCCCCCGCACCCACGTCACACAGGGCGTGCTTGCCGGCACCTGCCTTGCCGCGGGATATGGGCTGGGCGTGCTGTGGCATTGGCTGTGGGCCTACATGGAACTGCCCGAGCCGCGCGGCCGCGCCGCGCGCATCATCAATGCCGTCATCGGCCTGCTGTGCGTGTCGGTGGCGATCGTGTTCCTGGGCCGCGCGGCCGAATGGCAGAACACCATCCGTGCGCTGATGCAGATGGAGCCCGTGACCAGCGCGCACCCCATCAAGGTCAGCCTGATCGCCCTCGCGACCTTTGCCGTGCTGCTGGCGCTGGCGCGGTTGTTCAAGCTGATCGCCCGTTATCTGGCCAGGCAGGTGCGGCGCGTGGTGCCGAGGCGGGTCGCCAACGTTACGGGCGCGGCCATCGCCATCCTGATCTTCTGGCTGCTGGCGACCGACGTGTTCTTTCGCGGCGCGCTGCACGTGCTGGATGCGTCGTTCCGCGAATTCGACGCGCTGCTGGAACCCGAACGCCCGCAGCCCACCGCCGACCTGAAGACGGGTGGACCCGCGTCGCTGATCCGCTGGAACGAACTGGGTCGCGCGGGCCGCGAATACATCGCGTCGGGCCCCACGGCCAGCGAGATCACCACGCAGTCCGGACGCGAGGCGCTGGAACCCATCCGCGTCTACGTCGGCCTGCGCGGCGCGGCCACCCCGCAGGCGCGCGCGCAGCTTGCACTGGACGAGATGAAGCGCGTGGGCGCCTTCGACCGCTCGGTGCTGGTCGTGATCACGCCGACCGGCACGGGATGGGTCGATCCCGCCGCCGCGGACTCGCTGGAATACCTGCTCAACGGCGACGTGGCCAGCGTGGCGATGCAGTATTCGTACCTGTCCAGTCCGCTGTCGCTGCTGGCGCAGCCCGAATACGGCGCCGAGGCGGCGCGCGCGCTGTTCCAGGCGGTGTACGGCCACTGGACCACGCTGCCCAAGGACAAGCGGCCTCGCCTGTACTTGCACGGCCTGAGCCTGGGCGCCATGAACTCCGCCGGATCGGCCGAACTGTTCGAGATGATCGGCGACCCCATCCAGGGCGCGCTATGGAGCGGCCCCCCGTTCGAGAGCCGGGTTTGGCGCAAGATCACGGACGCCCGCAATCCCGGCTCGCCCGCGTGGCTGCCCGAGCTGCGCGACGGCGCCTTCGTGCGCTTCATGAACCAGAACGGATCGCCCGTGCCGGCCGACGCGCCGTGGGCGCCGATGCGCGTCGTCTACCTGCAGTACGCCAGCGACCCGGTCACCTTCTTCGACTATCGCGACCTGTACCGTCCGCCCGCGTGGATGAGCGCCCCGATGGGTCCGGACGTATCGCCCGAGCTGCGCTGGTATCCCGTGGTGACGATGTTGCAGCTGGCGCTGGACATGGCGGTGGGCACGGCCACGCCCATGGGCTATGGGCACGTCTATGCGCCGCAGCACTATGTCGATGCGTGGGTCGCGGTGACCGGCGTGTCGGACTGGACGCCCGATGGTCTTGAGGGCCTGAAGCGCTATCTGCTGGAACGCGCCCAGGCCGCGATGGAAGACGAGGACGGCGACGAAGGCGCCTACGAAGGACGCGGAGGATAAGCGCGGCAGGCGCAGCTCATGAATCACCCATTGCAGGATCGATTGACGTCGTTCTTTATTCGCGCAATGACGTCATGCGCAGCCGCAGCGTCAGCAGCCGGCTGCTCGCGGGCCACCTGGACGTGCCTGCGCCGCCGGCGCGTCTGCTTGCCGATTGGGATCGCGAGATCCGCACACGGCTGCAACTGGAACCTGGCGACGTCGAGCAAATGCCCCTGTCCCGCACCCGCGCTCGTTGGCCGGAATTCGGCCTGTGCGTGCAAGCGATGCGCGACTGGACGCGCGCGCTGGGATTGGGCGAGGTGCTGGCCGACAGCGACATGGCGCTGATGGCCTGCCGCGGCGCACGGTATCACCACGACGGCAGTCAATACGGCGGGGCGGCGTTCTGCAATCTGTTCCTTAGCGACGACAAGGGTCTGGACGTGCATTTTCCCGGAACGGGGCATCGCATTGCGCTCACGCGCGGGGTGGCCATCGTCTTCGACACCTGCCAGCCGCACGCCGTGATTCCCCGCCAAGCAAGCGGCTACGACGACGCGGACTTCGCCGATGCACAGGATCTGTCGCAACTCTTTCTGACCTGGGAGCTGCCGATCGAGGACCCGGCGGTCGCGCAGGCGCTTGGCATTGAACTCGACATCGACCCGTCGGCGGCCTCGCGATTGGACGAGGAACAGGTCTGGGCAGAAGGCGCGCGCGTCGGCGTGGACCCCGGCGTTGGACGGTGGCGGCCAGCGGATTGAACGCCTGATGCGTCGGGTATATTGACCGGCCAACGTCTCAGGGTCCACTACGCAGATGCCTTTTCCCTTTGCACGCCCGCTTTCGTTTCCGTTAGGCGCCTTGGCGCTGGCCATGCTGCTGCAGGCGCCGGTCCTGGCCGCCGAGCGCACCGTCTACACCGGCACGCTGCAAGGCGCGGGCGACATCGTGATGGAGCTGGACGGCGCGACAACCGATGGCGCGCTGACCGGACGCTACTTCTACCCCAAGAACGGTGTCGACATTCCGCTCAAAGGCACCGCCAAATCGCTGGCCGAGCCGCTGACGTACCCGGCCGCGAAGGAGCCGGGCGCGCTGCCTGCCGCCACCTGGCAAGGCACGCGCGACGCGCAAGGCTATCGCGGCGTCTGGATCGACATGCGCACGGGCAAACAGCGCAGCTTCACGCTGCAACGGGTCGCGCAGTACGACGCGAGCGCGCTGACGCCCGATGGCGGCATCGGCTTCGACGTGGACATCGATGCGACCCGCGTCCCCTACGACACCCTCAAGCTCGCGGGCCATGCCGAGCCCGTGGGCGACGACATCGGCAGCGCCACGGTGGCCTATCGCATGTGGCGCGATCCGCGCACGCAGTTCAGCTATCCGCGTCTGTCGCGGCATCCGGACAAGGCGGTGATGGCGCGCGTCAATCATCTGCTGGAACAGCGCCACTGGCGCATGAGCCACGCGGCGCTGGCCTGCAAGGCCTCGGCCTACACCAGCGACGGCCCGTCCGCAGGCACGCTGGGCAACTACGAGGAAGAAATCGTCAACGTGCCGTGGCTATCCAGCGCGATGATGACGGTGACCGAATCCGGCAGCCTGGATTGCGGCGGCGCCCATCCCAACAACCACTTCGATCCCTACACGCTGGACCTGCTGCGCGGCGAAACCCTGGATTGGAATCGCGTGTTCGATGCCTACGCGCCGAACTCCCGCGAACCGCGCCCCGCGCTGAAGGAGGTTGTCGGCCAGGTACAGAAGACCCTGGCGGCGCGCGACGAGGCGGGCCTGACGGAAGACCGGTCCAAGGAAGGCTGCTGGGATCTGTGGCCGGGCTACCTGGCGTTGGGCGCGGCCGCGCCCGGCGCGCTGAGCCTGTCGGTGTCGGGCGTGGGTCACGCGTCGGGCGTGTGTCTTGGGACGCTGGCGCAGGTGCCGTTTGGCGATCTGACGGCGTATCTGAAGCCTGGCGGTCAGGCTTACCTGGTGCAGGACTGACCACAAGCACCGCGCGTGCCGGCCGCCGGACCGGCACGCGTTGCGCGCCACGCAAGCGCGCTGCCCGGACACGCCTAGCGCCGGAAGCCGCCGCCGCCCCTGAACCCGCCAAACCCGCCAAAGCTGCGCCCCTCCATCCCGCGGCCTTGCCAGCCGCCCTCCCCGCGTCCCTGCCACCCGCCTTCCCCGCGTCCCTGCCAGCCGCCATCGCTGCGGCCTTGCCAGCCTTCGGCGGACGCGTTCGTGCGGTTCTGCCAGCCGCCGCCATACGAATCGTCCGTGTGCGGCGTCGAATAATCGCGCGCCTGGCGCTGCGCGTTCAGGTAGTTTGACTGCGTGTTCGGCTGAACCGGCTGCCAGCCCGACGACGTGTGCTGCTGCCAGCCGTTGTCGTTGTGTTCGTAGACATTGCCGTTGTGGTCCGCATACACGTTGCCGTTGTTCCACGCCGCGCCGCTGCCGGTGTTGCGGTCGTACGTGGCGCCCCGCCGGTCGACGCTGTCGGCGCCCTGTCCCGCCGTGCCCGTCGCGCCTGCGGCGGAATACGTGGTGCGGCCGGTGTTGGGGTTGGTGCGCACGTTCTGCCGGCCGGCGGCCCATTGGCCATCGTCGTTCTCGACCGCGCCCGCCCGCCCCGCGCCCGACGCGCCCGTGACCGGGTCGGTATAGGCGCCGCGGCGTCCGGCGGCGGCGTTGCCGGTGTATTCGTTGTACGCCGCGCCCCGCGTGCCCTCGAACGCGGCGCCGGTTTGCGGGTTGTAGCCTTCGGCGTGCGCGCCCTGCCATTCGGTGCCCGTCCAGCCGTTCCAGCCGGCCGCGTGCGTGACCGTGCCGGAGCCGCCCCAAGCGCCGTAGACATCGACCTTGTTGACGTCCACGCCGCCCCAATGGGGCGCGCCATAGTACGGCCCCCAGTACGGCGCCGCGCCGCCCCAGGCCTCGGCGGCGGCAAACCCGAAGGCAAAGCCGGCGGCCGAATCGAAGGCGGCGTTGTAGCCATAACTGGGCGGATAGCCGACCCAGGTGTTCTGCACGATCGTGGGCGGATAGGAATAGCCCGTGCCGTAGACGACGGTGCCGTCGGGTGCGACCACGACGCCCATGTAGCCGGGTGAATAGCCGAACACCACGCTTTGCGGCGTGGCGCCGTAGACCTGCACATAGGTCACGTAATGCAGCGGGGAGCTGGCGGGGATGGTGTAGATGGCCGCCGGCACATGGTCGGCCACGCGCCACGGTCCGGTGGGCGAATCCGACACAAACCACACCGCGTTCGACAGGGCGTAATAGCGGCCGTCGGCCTGAATGACCGGCACCGGCGAGTTGGCCGCATAGTGCAGGGCAGTGCCATCGATGGGCCGCAGCACGGGCGCCCCGCCGGCGTACTCGACCTGCAGCTTGGCCGCGCTGCGCGACACCGTGGCGGTCTGCGGAATGGTCGATGCAATGACGGCTTCGCGGGCCTGCGGCGTGCCGGGCACCGACACCAGCACTCCGCCCTGCGGATCCTGCGGCGGAATGCGCGCGAAGTCGCGCGGCAGGTCCTTGCCCGGCACATACGTCCACGGCCCTTCCAGCCGCGCGCCGCGGAACCAGCGGCCGGACACCAGCAGGTAGTAGCGGTTGTCCCCCGGGTTCATGAACACGGCATGGTCGGCGTTTGTGACCGACAGCAGCGACGTGCCGGACACCGGCCGCAACTCGGCCTGGCCGATCGTGATCAGCAGCTCCGCCGGCACGGTCGACACCTCGATGTCGGGCGCGCGATGCGGCGCCTTGCCGTCATGCGGCATCAAGGGGTCCGCCGCCGGGCCGCGGCGCGCGGCGTCGGCCGCCGAGAGCAGCGCGGGCGACGGTTGCGCAACGGTGCGCCAAGGTCCGTTGATGTCGCCCGCTTCGTACCAATGTCCCGCGGCCTGCAGGTACAACCGCCCGGCGTTGTCCCCCAGGATCAGCGCGCGCGAGTTGACGACGCGGCGCCAGCCCTGCGTGTCGGGCAGCGGCGTCCACGCGGGCGCGCCATCCACCAGCACCAGGATTGCCGGCACCGTGCGGTAGATGATGCGCGGCGGCGTGTTGTTCACGGGCACGGTCTTGGCGGCCGGGTTGTTCTGCGACAGCGCATAGCTCAGCTGCAGCGCGTCCAGCGGCGTGACCACGCCATTGGCGGGGATGCGGGCTTCGAGCGCGCTGCGCAGGCGCGCGGCCTCTTGCGGCGCGGTGGGCACCTGCACGCGTTCGACGCGGATATCGGACAGGCGCACCAGTCCGGCGGACTTGTTCACATCGGCGCGCGCGGAGAATTCGGCCACGCCATAGGTCGGGTTGCCCTTGGCCGGTCCCACCGCCACCGCCATGCGGCCGGTCAGACGGTCGGCGGTCCAGGTGTCGATCTGCGGCTGGTAAAGCTCCACGCGCTGGCCGTCGGGCGCGGAGAAGCTGCGCGGCCACTGCAGCGCGCGCGCGGCGGACGTGTCGGGCTGGCCGGCGCCGGGCTGCGCGCTGGCGGACTGCGGCGCGGCGGCGGACTGGTTTGGCACCTGCGGCTGCGCCGCGGCGCCGAACGCCAGCGACGTTCCCGCCGCCACGCCCAGGACGATGCGCGAGAGGCGCAAGCGGCGGCCGGTGTTGCCGGAGGTGGCAGGCAAGCGGGAAAACCAGTCATGCAAATGCAGCAATCGGGACACGCAATTCATCTCACGCTCCTTGAGGTTCGGACCGCCTGCCTGGCCGGCTTGGGCGCACCGCCGCCCAATGGATAGCGGACGGCGCCGCTTCGGGTTATACGCCAGCGCGCCCTCGGGTTCAATTGCCGGAAGACCGGAGCTGACCGCCCCCTGAATAAGCAACAGATGGTTAATGCCGTTAAAAAGCTATTGATCGCATCAGGCAGAACTTCTATAACTCGTTCCTACCAGGGCTTGCTGCTTTTGCCCGATTGCCTTTCCGCTGCAATCCAACTAGAGCGGCGTAACGCCCGCCACCCCGCGCAAGCCTCGCGCGAATCGCCAGCCTTTTCCTGCCCCTCTCCCGTGGCGCGCTGGCGGCTCTCTAAGCCTCTCCTACGGCAAGGACACCACGTCCAGACCGCCGTCTGAAGGAGCAGCTCATGGCCCTTACCCTGTCCCATCCCGGGGTTTATATCCAGGAAATCCCCAGCGGCGTTCGCACGATCGCCGGGGTTGCGACCTCGGTTGCCGCCTTTCTTGGCGCGGCCCCGCGCGGTCCCGTCAACAAGGCGGTCCGGATATTCAGTTTCTCCGACTATGAACGCGCCTTTGGCGGGCTGGCCGACGATTCCGAGCTGGGCTATGCCGTGCGCCAGTTCTTCGTGAACGGCGGCACGGACGCCTGGGTCGTGCGCGTGGTCAAGGAAGCGTCACCCGCGCAGCGCACTTTGCGCAGCGCAACAGCGGTGGACGTGCTGACGGTGCGCGCACTGGATCCGGGCGTGTCCGGCAACAGCATCCAGGTCCGCGTGGACCACGCTACCGCCGTGCCCTCCAGCACCTTCAACATTCAGTTCATCCGCGGCAGCGACGGGCGGGCGGAAAGCTACGCCAACGTTTCGTTGAACGCCAAGGATCCGCGGTATCTGCTGGATCTGGTGCAGGGCGTGTCGCAGCTCGTTCGCCTGGAGCGGATGCTGTCGCAGGGCGCGTTGGATGCGCTGCCGGCGGGCACCAGCGTCAGCGGCACGCTGGGCGACGTGCAGACGCTGCTGGATGCGACGCACACCGATTTCCGCGTGGCCGTGAACGGGCTGGAACCCGTGGGCGTCAGCATCGCGCTGCCCGGCGACATTGCCGGCGGCACCGCAACGCAGCGCCTGACCGCGCTGGCCGCGGCCATCCAGGCCAAGGTGCGGGCGCAGGCGCAGGGCCGGCCGGCGCTGGCCAACTTTACCGCCGCGCGCAACGGCAACACGCTGGTGATGACATCCGGCGCGGGCGGTGAAAACGCCAGCGTCCGCGTGCTGCCCGGCTCACGCAACAACGCCGCGGGCGTGCTGATGCTCGGGTCGCTGGCGGGCGGCATCGAAACCGACGGCGCGGCCATCATCCGCCCCGCGCCCACGCCCGACGCGGCCACGCTGACCAGCGACGCCTTTGGCGCGACCGACCTGGACGCGCTGCCCGACGCCACGCACACCAGCCTGCGCATCACGCTGGACGGTCTGGGCCCGGAACTCGTGAGCCTGGGCGACGCGGGGGCTGCGGGCGGCTCGCTGGCGGCCAAGCTGGAAGACGTGGCGGCGCGCCTGCAGGCCGCCGTGCGCGCGCTGCGGCCGGGCACGCCCGCCTTCCGGGACTTCACGGCGCGTGTGCAGGGCAGCACGCTGGTGCTGGCAAGCGGCTCGCGCGGCCTGGGCTCGACCATCGCGGTGGCCGCTGCGCCGGCCAACGATCTCGCCGCTTCGCTGCACCTGGTGACGGGAGCCGTCGCCTCGCCGCCGCCGGTCGATGCGCTGCTCGAAGGCGGCACCGAAACGCCTTACGGACCGGACGACGTCTATGCCGCGTTCATCGGCAGCCGCGCGCTGCGGCAAGGTCTGTATGCGCTGGAAGACGCCGACATCTTCAACCTGCTCTGCCTGCCGGCCATCACGCACAGCGGCGTGCTGGCAGATGCCGCGTCGTACTGCGAAGAGCGGCGCGCCTTCATGATCGTGGACGCCCCGCCCACCGCAACCGATCCGGCGGCGATGGTGGCGGTGGCCAACGGCACGGCGCTGCCCAAGTCGGATCACGCCGCCGTCTACTACCCGTGGACTTATGTGTCCGATCCGCTCAAGAACGGCAAGCCGCGTCTTGCGCCGCCGTGCGGCACCGTCGCCGGCGTGTATGCGCGCACCGACGGCAACCGGGGCGTGTGGAAGGCGCCCGCAGGCACCGACGCCAACCTGACCGGCGTCATCTCGCTGGCGACGACGCTGACCGATGGCGAGAACGGCAGCCTGAATCCGCTGGGGGTCAATTGCCTGCGCACGTTCCCGGTGTATGGCGCCGTGTGCTGGGGCGCGCGCACGCTGCGCGGCGCGGATCAGCTCACCTCGGAATACAAGTACGTGCCCGTGCGGCGCCTGGCCCTCTACCTGGAAGAATCGCTGTATCGCGGCACGCAGTGGGTAGTGTTCGAGCCCAATGACGAGCCGCTATGGGCGCAGATCCGCCTGAACATCGGCGCGTTCATGAACACGCTGTTCCGGCAGGGCGCGTTCCAGGGCAGTTCGCCGCGCGAGGCCTATCTGGTCAAGTGCGACCGGGAAACCACCACGCAGGACGACATCAATCGCGGCGTGGTCAACATCCTGGTGGGGTTTGCGCCGCTCAAACCCGCCGAGTTCGTCGTCATCAGCATCCAGCAACTGGCCGGCCAGATACAGGCCTGAGCCCGGCCCGCGCCGGCGCCGCATGCGGCCCGGCGCGTTTGCCGACCACGGTTACCAGGAGATTGCCATGGCGCAGTTCACCGTCAATCCGCAGCGCTTCGACCCCTACAAGAACTTCAAATTCCGGGTGAAGTGGGATGGCCGCTACGTGGCCGGCGTCAGCAAGGTGTCGGCGCTCAAGCGCAGCACCGAAGTGGTCGAACACCGCGAAGGCGGCGACCCATCCAGCGGGCGCAAATCTCCCGGCCGCAGCAAGTTCGAAGCGGTGACGCTGGAGCGCGGCGTCACGCACGACCGCGAGTTCGAGCAGTGGGCCAACAAGGTGTGGAACTTTGGATCGGGCCTGGGCAGCGAAGTGTCGCTCAAGAGTTTTCGCAAGGACCTCATCATCGAGGTCTACAACGAAGCCGGACAGCTCGTCCTGGCCTACAAGGTGTTCCGCTGCTGGGTGTCGGAATACCAGGCGATCCCCGATCTGGACGCGAACGCCAACGCCGTCGCGATCCAGACCATCAAGCTGGAAAACGAAGGATGGGAACGCGACTACGAAGTCGCCGAGCCATCCGAACCGAGTTTCGTCGAGCCGGCCTGATGGAGCGTCGCAATGACCGCCCTGATCGAATCGCAGATTCTGGCGCTGTGGGAGTCAGGTCGTGACTGCCACCCGATAGACCGCGGCCTGCGCGCGCTTGCCGTGGCGATGCCTGACGTGGATGCCGCGTCACGGCCGGTCGGATGGCGGACCCTGGCGTTGCTGCGCCTGCGGCAAGCCACGTTCGGGCCGCGGCTGGCGGCGTGCGCTGATTGCCCGGCGTGCGGCGCAGCGATGGCGTTCGACCTGGACGTGGCCGCGCTGCTGGAGACGGTGTCCGCGCCGCCGGAGCGCGCATCGGCCGAACCCATGTTCGACGCGCACGGCGCCGCCTGGCGTCTGCCCAGCAGCCGCGACCAGGTGCAGGCCGCGATGGCCGCCGACAGCGACGCGGCGCTTGCGCTGCTGCTGCGCGCGTGCCGGGTTGGGGCACCGCCCGACGCCCGCCTGCCGCAGGGCGCGGCGCTGGAGGACATCGAAGCGCGCATGGAAGCGCTGGACCCCGCCGCCAACATCGAACTGTCGCTGCGCTGCGCGGACTGCGCCCATGCGTGGACAGTGGCGCTGGACGCCGACGCCTGCGTGTGGGACGACATCAGCCTGTGTGCGCGCGGTCTGCTACGGGACGTGCATCGTCTGGCGCGCGCCTACGGCTGGACCGAGCCGCAGGTGCTGGCGCTGGGACCCGAGCGGCGCGCCGCGTATCTGGAACTGGCCGACAGCGAGGCGCTGCCATGAGCGGCTTCCTGCGCCAGCTTGCTAGCCGCAGCGTGGGCACGGCGCCGCGCCTGCGCAGCGCGCCGTCGCCGCGGGCGGTGGAGGTTCTTGGGGCCGGTCTGCGTGATGCCTGGCGGGGCGATGCGCGGGACGCGACGGCCGTTGCGGAAGCGTTTGTCCGAACCGCCCGCAACGACGCGGAATCCGGTGGCGCGCGCTCGGTGCAGACGCCGTCGCGCGCGCCGTGGTCTGCCGGGCTTGGATACGCTGAACGGAATGCGCAAACGGCCGGTGCGAATGGACTCGACGCTGCGGACGTCGCCAGCGTGCATGTTGTGCATGCCAGCGTGACGCCGCCGCTATCCGAAGCAGACCGGCTAACGCGCAGCGCGGAGCAGGCCGAGCGAGTCGCGCTTTCGCCGGAGCGCCACCTGCGCGCGCTTGGCCCCATCGAGGCCGACAACGACGCCGCCGAAGCTCAGCACACCCGCCCGGCAGCCGTGTCGCCAATCACACGGCCCTTGCCGGCGGCGGCACGCGGCGCGCATGACGTCACGGCCCTCGCCCGCCCGGCTACCGCGCCCGGCTCGGCCTTCGCCGCCGATGCACGTGTCCTCCCCGCACGCAATGCACGAAGCGCCCCCGCCGATGCTGCCTCAGCCACCAATCGCCTCGCACAGCCGCCCTCCCCGCCCGACGTCCACATCACCATCGACCGCCTGGAAGTCGCCCCCCCGCCCCAGCGCGCGGTCCCGGCCGCCCCGCGCTCCAGCGCGCTGTCGCTGCGCGCCTACCTGACCGCCAGACGCACGGGGCTGCCATGAGCAACGCGCTGGCGATCGCGGCGGTGACCGCCGTCATCAAGGACCTGCTCGACTCGGGCATGATCGACCACGCCGTCACGGACGCGCTGGGCGCGGGCGTCAAGGTGTCCGCGCTGGCGCCCGACGCGGTGTCGCTGGACAACCAGGAAGACCCGCAACTGAACCTGTTCCTGCATCAGGTCACGCCCAACGCCGCGTGGCGCAACGCCGCGCTGCCGTCGCGCGATCCGGCAGGCGAGCGCATCGCCAATCCGCCGCTGGCCCTGGACCTGCACTATCTGCTGACCGCGTATGGCCGCGCCGAACTGCAAGCGGAAGTGCTGCTTGGCTATGCGCTGCAACTGCTGCATGAATCCGCCGTGCTGCCGCGCGAGGCCGTGCGCCGCGCGCTGGATCCGGACGTGGTCGATGGCGCCATCCTGCCCACCGTGTACCAAAGCCTGCGCAGCGCGGACCTGGCCAGCCAGATCGAGCTGTTGAAGATCACGCCGTCAGCGCTGGGCGCCGAAGAGATGTCGCGCCTGTGGTCCGCGCTGCAGGCGCACTACCGGCCAACCGCCGCGTTTCAAGTGTCGGTGGTGCTGATCGAATCCCGGCGGCCCGCACGCGGCGCGCTGCCCGTGCTGACACGCGGGGAAGCCATCCCCGGCACGCCGCGCGACCGGGGCGTGCTGGTGTTCCCGGGCCTCACGCCGCCGCTGCCCACGCTGATGTCCGTGCAACCGGCCGGCAAGCAGCCGGTTGCCGTGCCGGGCGGCACCGTGACGTTGCTGGGCCATCATCTGGACGGCCTGGCGCGCGCCGTGACGCTGCGCCATACGACGCTGGACGCCGAACGCACCATTGCCGTCGAGGCGGGTACGGACGCCTGGGTGCGGCTGACGATGCCCGCGGACCTGCCGGTCGGCATGTACCGCGTGCATGCCACGATGCAGGCCACCGATACCGGCCTGCGGCGCGACAGCAATCAGTTGGCCCTGGTGCTGGCGCCCGAGCCCGTACTGCCGCCGGCAGCCGCGACGCGCAACGCGGGCACGGTGCGCATCACGCTGGGGATCGCACCGCCCCTCCTGCCCGGCCAAGCGGCCAGCCTGCTGCTGGGCGACCGGGAGCTGCCCGCTGAACCCGCCGCCGCGCCCGCCAGCGCGCTCATCTTCGAATGGCGCGACGCGCCGCCCGCCGGCACGCGCTTTCTGGCGCGGCTGCGGGTGGACGGCATCGAAAGCCCGCTTGTGGACCGCGAAGCGCTCCCCGTCCGATATCTAGACCGCCAGATCGAGCTGCCATGAACGCGCGCGCGCCCACCGACTGGATCGAAGCCAACCAGCAATTGATGGCCGCCGAGTTCGCGCGGCTGCGCACACGGCTGCGCAAGCCCGGCAGCCGGCCGCCGCGCCACGGCGCGCAGCAGCTTGCGCAGGCGCGCGCCGCGCTGGACGGCGACTCGGCCATCGACCAGTTGACGGCCACCTTCGGCCTGTCGGCGTTCGAGCGCGACCTGCTGCTGCTGTGCGCCGGCATCGAGATGGACGCAGTGCTGGCCGACCTCTGCGCCCACGCGAACGGACGGACCGGAAACCAGCGCCATGCCAGCTTTGCGCTGGCCCTGGCCGAGCTGGAAGGCGCGCATTGGAGCGCCCTGTCGCCGCAGCGTCCGCTGCGCCGCTGGCGCCTGCTGGACGTGGACGACACGGCGGATCTGAGCACCGCGCGGCTGCGCATCGACGAACGCGTGCTGCATTACCTGGCCGGCCTGAACGAACCTGACGCGCGTCTGCGCCCGCTGTTGCGGCCGGCGCTGCCCCTGCCGCACGCCGCGTCCGCGCACGAGGCGGCGGCGCAGCAGATCGCCGCGCAGGTCGCCGACGCGCAGGGCACGCCGCTGCCGGTATTCGTGCTGGAAGGCGACGACCCCGGCGCGCAGGAAGACGTGGCGGCGCGCGCCGCGCATGCCGCGGGCCTCGCGTGTCTGACGCTGCAGGCCGAAGACGTCCCGGCGGACGCCGCCGAACGCAATGCGATCCTGACGCTCTGGCAGCGCGAGGCCGTGCTGCTGGGCGCCGCCCTGTACGTCGACGCCTCGGAGGGACTGACGCCGGCGGCGCGGCATCTGGTGGAACAGGCCGGCGGATTGTGCCTCGTGGGCGTGCGCGAGCCCGTCATGCTGCGCGTGGCCTCGCGTCCATGCGCGGTGTCCCGGCCGCAAGAGGCCGACCGCAGAACCCTGTGGCGGCAGGCTTTGGGCCCGCAGGCCGCCGCGCGCGTGGGCGATGCCGTGGACCAGGCGGCCAGCCAGTTCGGCCTGGACTCGCGAACCTTGCAGCGCACCGCCGCCGCGCTGGCGCCGGCGTTGCAGGAGACCGGCGCCGATCCGGCCGCCTTACTGTGGCAGGGCTGCGCGCAGGCCAGCCGCCGCAAGCTGGACGGCTTGGCGCAGCGCCTGACACCGTCGGCAGGCTGGGACGATCTGGTGCTCCCCGAGCCGCAGCGCGCGGTGCTGCGCCAGATCGCGGCCCATCTGCGCCAGCGCTATCGCGTCCACCAGGATTGGGGCTTTGCGGCTGCGCAGTCGCGGGGCCTGGGCCTTGCCACCCTGTTCACCGGCGAAAGCGGCACGGGCAAGACCATGGCCGCCGAGGCCCTGGCCCGCGAGACCGGGCTGGACCTGTACCGCATCGATCTATCCGCCGTGGTCAGCAAGTACATCGGCGAGACCGAAAAGAATCTGCGGCGCCTGTTCGAGGCCGCGGAAGACGGCGGCGCGATCCTGCTGTTCGACGAGGCGGACGCGCTCTTCGGCAAGCGTTCGGAGGTCAAGGACAGCCACGACCGCTACGCCAACATCGAAATCAGCTACCTGCTGCAACGCATGGAGTCGTACCGGGGCCTCGCGGTGCTGACCACCAATCTGAAGTCCAACCTGGACAGCGCCTTCCTGCGACGGCTGCGGTTTGTCGTGCAGTTTCCGTTTCCTGACCTGGACCAGCGCGCGCGGATCTGGCGCGGCGTGTTCCCGGCCGCCACGCCGACTCGCGATCTCGATCCGCGCCAACTGGCGCGCCTGAACCTGACGGGCGGCAGCATCCGCAACGTCGCGCTGAACGCGGCCTTCCTGGCCGCCGATGCCGGCTCCGAAGTCACCATGGCTCACGTGCTGCAAGCCGCGCACGCCGAAGCCGCCAAACGGGAACGGCCGCTGGCCGACGCCGAAACGAGAGGATGGCCATGAAATCCGCAATTCACCTGCATATCCGCGCGCTCAGCCTGCCGAGCCATGACGCGGCTCAACGCAACGCGTTCGTTGCCGCCCTGGTCCACGAGCTGGTCCGGCGCGCGGCGCTGAACGGCGGCGCGGTCACCGATGCCAATGCGGAGCAGGTGCGCACCGTGGCGGACGGCGCGCAACCGGCGCAGACCGGCACGCAGGCGGGCCGCGCCATCGCCGACACGTTTCATCTGAAGCATTGAGCCGTGCCATGAGAACGTCTTTGTTCACGCCCCGGCCCGACACATCGCCGCCGCGCTCGCGCCTGGTGATGCGGCGATGCGCCTGCGGTTGCGGCGGCAAGTCGAAGTGCGCCTCGTTGGCTGCCGGCCGTGCAAGGACGGCCGTGCCCGAGCAGGTCGAAGACGTGCTGCGCAGCGCGGGCCAGCCGCTGGCCACCGCCGACCGGATGGAATTCGAGCGGCGCTACGGCCACGATTTCGGGCGCGTGCGCATCCACGCCGATGCGCGGGCGGCGGATTCGGCGCGCGCGCTGGATGCGCAGGCCTACACCGTCGGCCCGCATGTGGCCTTTGGCGCCGGCCGCTACGCGCCGGGCACACGCCAGGGCCGCGACCTGCTGGCGCACGAACTGGCGCACGTCGTGCAGCAGCAGGGGCGCTACCGCCCCGGGCTGCCGCTGGAACTGGGCCCGTCTCACTCGCCGCTGGAAGCGGAAGCCGACCGCGCCGCGCGCAGCCTGTCACGGCCCAACGCGGCGCCGGGCATGGCGCAGACCGTGCAGCGCGCCGGCATGGGCGACCTGCGCGTGGCCGAAGCCGAGGCGCGCAAATGCCCCACCACGCACACCATGCCGGATGATGTGTATGACGCGGTCAACGAGGCCTGGTCCAAGTCCGGCCACGGCGGCGACACCGTGCAGGAGCATGGCGGGCGCATCGTGTCCGACAAGGACGGCAAGCGCGTCATCCGCACCGGCTCGGGCGGCGGCGGCAGCATCAGCCTGCCCGCCGAGAAAAAGGGCGACTACACGCTCGGCACGTATCACACGCATCCGTACAGCAGTTCCGAAGGGTCCAAGCTGGGCGTCGCATTCTCCGGCGCCGACGTGGCCAACTTCATGGCCGGCAGCCAGGGCTGGGTGAAGTACATCGGCGCCGGCAGTTGCAACTACGCGCTGAACATGCAGGACTACGAGGCCGTGTACGACTGCCGCAAGCGCAGCGTCGATTTCAAGACACGCTGGAACGACGCGTTTGCCGCGGCCACCGGCACGTTCCAGGCCAAGGTCGAGACCGCGGTGCGAGCCTCGGTCGACGGCTGCGGCATCTGCTTTTATCGGGCCTGCCGGCCGGATGAGGCCAGCGCCGTGCCCAAGAACATGAACCTGATCTAGGAGCCGCCATGGAAGACTGGATTGGCAAGACCGTGGGCGAGGTGCTGGATCTGTGCCAGACGCGCTACGCCGACGTCACGATGGTCGACGAACCGCCGGGCAAGCTGCGCGCCGTCGAACTGGACTGCGTGGCGCGGGTGCCGGTGTCACGCTTCGTGCTGGAATTCGACTACCGCCCCGACCTCTTCAGCGCGGCGCGCCACTGGCCGGAAGCGCTGGTGGGCGCGCAGCGCATCACCGCCGTGCGCAACGCCGCGGAACCGCAGGCCTACCCATGAGCGGACCGCTTTCGCCCCGCCTGCTGCGCGGCGGCATCATCCTGATCGATCCCGCCAGCGGGGCGGTGCAGCGCGTGATTTCGCTGCAATACAACCCCGAGACGCTCACGCGATCGCTTCAGCCGCAGAGCGTGGACGACGGCGGCGCGGCGGGCGAGCCGTTGCGCTTGAAAGGGCCGCCCGCGGAAACGATCCGGCTGGACGCCGAACTGGACGCCACCGATCAGCTCGAATTTCCCGACGATCATCCGCAGGCGCGCGACACCGGCATCCACGCGCAGCTGGCCGCGCTGGAAACAATTGTCTATCCGGACAGCGCTGCCCTCATTCGCAACAACCAGATTGCCAACCTGGGAACGCTGGAGATCGCGCCCACGGTCGCGCCGCTGAGCCTGTTCGTGTGGAGCCGCGAACGCGTGGTGCCGGTGCGCGTGACTGATTTCTCGATTACCGAAGAGGCCTTCGACGCGCGGCTCAATCCCATCCGCGCGAAGGTGTCGCTGGGTTTGCGCGTGCTGCACGTGGGCGATCTGGGCTTTGGCGACAAGGGTGGACATCTGTACCTGGTGTATCAGCAGCGCAAGGAACGGCTGGCTGCGCTGGCCGGTCTTGGCGACCTGGGTTCCGTCGGACTGGAGTCCCTGCCATGAGCGTGCAGCGTTTTCCCGCCAACAGCCGGTACCACGACGTCCCCACGGCGGAAATGCCCGGGCCGGACGGGCGGCCGCTCGTCTACCTGCGCCGCCGCTTTCTGCCGGACCCGGCGGCGCTTACCGCGGTGGGCGAGGTCGCGGTGGCCCCGGGCGACCGGCTGGACCGGCTGGCGGCCGCCGCGCTGGGCGATCCGCTGCAGTTCTGGCGCCTGGCGGACGGCAATGACGCACCGCGTCCGGCAGCGCTGGAAGTGCCCGGGCGCAGCCTGCGCGTGACGCTTCCCGCCGCGTTGGGTGCTGCATTCGGCGCTCCATTCGGGGGCAGCGATGCTTAGCGGCGTACACCTGACGCTGCTTGTCGGCCCCGGCCTGCCGGTGCCCGCGCCCCGTCCCATCATGGACGGCCTGGAGCGCGTCGAGGTGTCGTCGTCCGCGGACGGCCCGGGCGGATTTCAGCTCACGTTCTCCGTCAGCAACCGTTCGCCGCTGCATACGCTGCTGGTGATCACCGGCGGCCAGGTGCCGTGGCTGCGCGTCATCCTGATCGCCACGCTGAATGGGCTGCCCACCGTGCTGATGGACGGGCTGGTCACGCGCCAGGAGATCACGGACGGCAACGCGCCCGGCCAATCGCGCCTGACCGTCACCGGCGAAGACCTGACCGTGGCGATGGACAAGCAGGACATGAGCGGCCTGCCCTACCCCGCCATGCCGCCGCCCGCGCGCGTCGCTGCGATCATCGGCCGCTACGCGCTGTACGGCATGCTGCCGCTGATCGTGCCGTCGCCCTTCACGGACGTGCCGATTCCGGTGGAACGCATTCCGCTGCACGAAGGCACGGACCTGGCGTACGTGCGCCAGCTTGCGCGGGAAGTGGGCCACGTGTTCTACATCGAGCCCGGTCCGCTGCCCGGCGCCAACGTGGCGTACTGGGGACCGGAGATCCGGCTGGGACCGGTGCAGCCCGCGCTCAACCTGGGCATGGACGTGCACAGCAATGTCGAGTCGCTGTCGTTCGCGGTTAACCAGTCGGACGCCGCGCTGCCGGTCATCTTTATCCAGAATCCGCTGACCAAGTTTCCGATTCCGCTGCCCGTCCCCGACGTCAGCCTGACCAGTCCGCCGCTGGGCCTGCTGCCGCCGCTGGCCAAGGGGCTGACGCTGCTCAAGGACACCGCCAAACTGTCGCCGGCCGCCGCGCTGGGCCGCGGCCTGGCCATGGCCGCCGGCACCACCGCCGACGCGGTGACCGCCGACGGATCGCTCAACGTGCTGCGCTACGGCCATGTGCTCAAGTCGCGCCAGCTGGTGGGCGTGCGCGGCGCGGGGCTCGCGTTCGATGGCCTGTACTACGTCAAGCGCGTCGACAGCTCGCTCAAGGCGGGCGAATTCCGGCAGCAATTTTCGCTGGCCCGCAACGGCCTGATCTCGACCCTGCCCCTGGTGCCCCCATGACAGAACCCCAACGCCACTACGGCAAATTCCGCGGTGTGGTGATCAACAACGTCGATCCCATGCAGATGGGCCGCATCCAGGTGCAGGTGCCCGACGTGCTGGGCCTGGGCGTCTCAAGCTGGGCGATGCCCTGCGTGCCGTTCGCCGGTCAGCAGAGCGGCGTGTTCGTCGTGCCGCAGGTCAGTTCGGGCGTGTGGGTGGAGTTTGAACAGGGCAAGCCCGACTACCCGATCTGGGTCGGCGGATTCTGGGGATCGGCCGCCGAAGTCCCCGCGTTGGCGCTGGCCGGCCTGCCTGTGTCGCCCAGCATCGTGCTGCAGACCGGCGGGCAGAACACGCTGATGATTTCCGATCTGCCGGGCCCCACTGGCGGCATCCTGCTCAAGACCAAGACGGGCGCGATGATCTCGATCAGCGATGTGGGCATCACGCTGTCCAACGGCCAGGGTGCGACGGTGATGCTTGCCGGCCCGGCCGTCAACATCAACCAGGGCGCCCTGACGGTGACCTGAGGAGGCTAAGAGCATGCCCGGACCCCTGCTGCATCTCGGCGCCACCGTGCAGTGTTCGCACGGCGGCCAGGCCATTCCGACGTCGCCCAATCCGCGTGTGCTGCTGTCGGGCCAGCCGGCCGTGACCATCCTGTCGACGTATTCCATCGCCGGCTGCACGTTTCCGCCGCCACCGTCGGGCAACGGCCCCTGCATCACCGGCATGTGGCTCGCCGGCGCGACGCGCGTGCTGATCGGCGGGCTGCCGGCCGCGCTGCAGGCGGGCTCGTCGATCTGCATGCCCACCGGCACGCCGATGCTGGCGCTGCAGGCGCAGGCGCGCGTCGTGGGCATCTAAGGACGAAGCGCCATGGCCATCCTGCGCTTTCCGTTCGAACCCGACGCGCGCGGCCGCAGCCGCAACGCCGACGACGCCACGCACGTGCGCGACATGATCGAGCAGGTGCTGTTCACCGTGCCGGGCGAGCGCGTCAACCGGCCGGACTTCGGCTGCGGGCTGCTGCAACTGGTGTTCGCGCCCAACAGCGACACCCTGGCCGCCGCCGTGCAGATGAGCGTGCAGGGAGCGTTGCAGCAGTGGCTGGGCGAGCGCATCGCGGTGGAATCCGTCAACGTCGCGCACCGCGATGCGACCCTGCAGGTCGACGTGCAGTACGTGCTGCGCCAGGGCCAGCAACGGCGGCTGGCGCGCTTTACGCGGGATCTGCCATGAACCGCCAGTTCCGCAGCGCCAACCCGCGCCGGCTGCAACTGCTGCGCGCCCAGCAGCCGCCCGGCGACAACGGCATTGCCTTCGTGGAGATCGACGCGGCCGACCAGCGCACGGTGCGCGTGGTGTGCGCGCATCCGGTGTCCGGCATCGGTCGCGCCCACGTGCGTATCGAAGGCGGCGCGCGCATCCGCGGCATCGCGCTGGCCGCGGACCCGGTGCTGTCGGGCAACGAGATCCGGCTGACCGTGGACAAGGCCGGCGACTTCTCTTGGTACACGCTCGCCCTCGTCAACCCGGCCGATCCCGATGCGCCGGCGCCGGGCTTTGACCTGTGCCTGTCCACCATCGAGATCAACTTCAAGGCGGGCTGCCCGTCGGAATTCGACTGCGCCGATGCGCACACGTGCGATGCGCCCGCGCAGCCAGAGCCGCTGCTCGATTACCTGGCCAAGGATTACGAGAGCTTCCGGCGGCTGATGCTGGACCGCCTGTCGCAGAGCATGCCCGACTTCACCGAGCGCAATCCCGCCGATTTCACCGTGGCGCTCGTGGAAACGCTGGCCTACGTGGCCGACCATCTTTCCTATGCGCAGGACGCCGCCGCCACCGAGGCCTATCTGGACACCGCGCGCCGCCGGACCTCGCTGCGGCGCCATGCGCGTCTCCTGGACTACCCATTGCATGACGGCTGCAACGCGCGCGTGTTCGTCGCCGTTGAAGCGAATGCGCAGGGCGACGGCAAGGTCATACCGGCAGGCACGCCGCTTTTGACCAGCGCGCCCGAAGCCGCGCTTGCCGCGCCCGTGCGCCGCCGCGACGCGCTGGACGGGCTGCCCGCGGCCGGCATCGAAGTGTTCGAGACGCTGCACGACCTGACGCTGCACGCCGCACACAGCCGCATATTTCTGCATGACTTCGCCGATCCCGCCTACTGCCTGCCGCGCGGCCAGACGCAGGCGGCGCTGATGAACGATCCGCCGCTGGCGCTTGCCCCCGGCGACGTGCTGGTGTTCGAGGAAACGATCGACCCGTTGACGGGCCGCAAGGCCGACGCGGACCGCACGCATCGCGTGGCCGTGCGCCTGACCGAAACCCGCGCCGGCCGCGACGACCTGACCGGCACCGACCTCCTGCTGATCGCCTGGCATCCGGACGACGCGCTGCCGTTTCCGCTGTGCGTCAGCCGCGAATTCGACGACGGCGGCGCGCTGGTCAAGCGGGCGGTATCCGTGGCGCGCGGCAACGTTGTCCTGGCCGACCACGGCATGCAGCGCGACTGGACGCCGTTGCAACCGGACACCGCGACCGCGCGCGACGCGCCCGCCTCGCGGCCCTACCGCCCCCGCCTGCCTGACCCGGGCCTGGCCTGCGCCGAACCCTACCGGCATGACCTCGCCGTGTCCGCCCTGCTGCCCGCCGGCGCGGCGCTGGCGCAGGACCCGCGCCGCGCGCTGCCCAGCGGCATGTCGCTGCAGGCGGACGACGCCAATCAGCCCGGCGACGTGCCCGCCCCCGCCAGCCCGGCGTGGTCGCCTCAGCGCAGCCTGCTGGCCAGCGCCCGTGACGCGCGCGAGTTCGTCGTCGAAACGGAAACCGACGGTGCGGCGTGGCTGCGGTTTGGCGACAACCGCTACGGCGCCGCGCCCGTTGCGGGCGAACGCCTGCTGGCGCGCTACCGGCTGGGCGGCGGCTCGGAGGGCAACGTGGGTGCCGAGGCCATCGGCGCGCTCGTCACCGACGATGCGGACCTGATGCTGGGCGTGGCGCGCGTGCGCAATCCGCTCCCCGCGCAGGGCGGCGCGGCGCCGGAACCGGCCGACGCCATCAAGCTCAACGCGCCCGAGGCCTTCCGCGTGCAAGAGCGCGCGGTCACGGCCGACGACTACGCGCGCCTCGCGGAGCGCCATCCGCAAGTGCAGCGCGCGGCGGCCCGGCTGCGTTGGACGGGCAGTTGGCACACCGTGTTCCTGACCGTGGACCGGCGCGGCGGGCTCGCGGTGGACGCGCCCTTCCGCGCCACGCTGCGCGCCTTCATGGAGCGCTTCCGGCTGGCCGGGCAGGACCTGGAATTCTCCGATCCCGTGCACGTGCCGCTCGACATCCTGGTGCGCGTCTGCGCGGCGCCGGGCCACTTTGCCGCGGACGTCAAAGCGGCGCTGCGCGATGCCTTCACCGCGGGCTTGGACCGCGCGGGCCGGCCGGGCTTCTTTCATCCCGACCGCTACACCTTCGGCACGCCGCTGGCGCTGTCGGCGCTGATGCGCGCCGTCATGGCGGTGCCGGGCGTGGCATCTGCGCGGGCCGAACGCTTCCAGCGCTGGGGCCGCGACCCCGCGGGCGAGCTGGACACGGGCCGCCTGCTGGCCGCGCCACTGGAGGTGCTGCGTGCCGACGGCGACCCGAACTTTCCCGAGAACGGCCGCATCGACTTCATCGTGGAGGGCGGATCATGACAACCCCCGCCGATTGCGGCTGCTGCGCCGGCCAGCCTGCGCTGACGCCATCAGACCTGGACAACCCGCCGGGCCAGCCCGCCTTGCGCCTGCGCATCGGCACGCATGGCCGCTTTCTTGCCAGCCTGACGGCGGACCTGGCGCGATCGCCGGCGCTGGCCGCGCTGACCACACGCGACCGCGACGACCCCGTCATCGCCCTGTTCGACGCGTGGGCCGCGGTGCTGGACGTGCTGGCGTTCTATCAGGAGCGCATCGGCAACGAGGGCTATCTGCGGACCGCGACCGAGCGCCGCTCGGTGCAGTCGCTGGCGCGGGCCATTGGCTATGAACTGCGGCCCGGTGTGGCGGCAACGACGTGGCTCGCTTTCTCGCTGGAAACCGCGCCGGGCGCGCCGTTGCGCGCGCGGGTCGAGCCCTGGACGCGCGCGCAAAGCGTGCCCGCGCAGGACGAACGCGCGCAGACATTCGAGACCCTGCAGGCGGTCGAGGCGCGCGCCGCCTGGAACGCGCTGGAACTGGCGTGGCTCGAACCGGCGATGCCGCGCTTCGGCGCGCGCACACTATGCCTGGCCGGCGCCGCCACGCGCCTGAAGGCCGGCGACGCCGTGGTGATCGTCGGCGACGAACGCGCGCGCGACCCGGGCAACGAAAACTGGGACTTCCGCCGCCTGACGCAGGTTCGCGAGTACGTGCCGGGCCCCGGCGAAGACGGAGCGCCCGCGTACACGCTGATCTCGCTGGAGCGCGGCTTGGGCAGCGCGGCCCCGCACGTGCAGCCCGCCCGCCGCAATCCTCGCTGCTACGCGCTGCGCGCGCAATCGCGGCTGTTCGGCTACAACGCGCCCGACTGGCGTGCCATGCCCGCCACCCTGCGCGCGGCCTATCTGGGCATGGCCGACGACGCAAAACCGTCCTTCGGCCAGTTCCCGCAATGGCCGGGCTACACGCTGGCCGAGATCTCCGATCCGCCGGGCGCAAGCGGCGCGGGGTCGGGACTGTACGGCGAGTATTACCGCGGCCGCAGCTTCAGCGAACGGGTAATGACGCGCACCGATCCGCAGCTGGATTTCCGGTGGGCCGCGGGCGGCCCCGGCGATGGCATGCCGGCGGACAACTTCTGCGTGCGCTGGACCGGATGGGTGCGCGCGCCGGGCAGCGGCAGCTACACCTTCCACGTCACGGCCGACGACGGCGTGCGGCTGTGGGTGGACGGCAACCTGCTCATCGACCAGTGGCGCGAGCAATCGCCCACCGAATACAGCGCCAGCGTCCGGCTCACGGCGGGACGCAAGCACGACATCCGCATCGACTACTACGAAGCCAGCGGCGACGCCACCCTTGCGCTCGCATGGTCCGGGCCCGGCCTGGCGCGCCAGACGATACCCGCGGCCAGCCTGTTCCCCGGCGACGTGCACGGCGTGCATCTGGATGCCGTCTATCCGAAATGGGTGGCCGGCGGCTGGGCCGTGCTGTCCATGCCGGGGTATGAAGAGCTTTACCGCATTGCCGACGCCGGGCCCGACGCCCGGACGGGCTTTGCGCTTGCCGGACCGACCACCCGCCTGACCTTGCGGGGGGAACGCCTGCGCGAACAGTTCAACGACGCCGTGCGCGAGACCACCGCCTATGGCGAATCCGACGCGCTGGATTGGGGCGTGCGCCCCGCGTCCGGCCTGACGCAGGGCCATGCGCTGGTACTGGCCTCGTACGAGCCCGACCTGCCGCACGAGCGCGTGCTGGCGGTGTCGGGGCTGATCCTGGACGAGAGCGACGCCGCCAACACCGCGCCGCGCGAGCGGCTGTTGCGCGGCGACGCGCTGGCCAGCGTGCGCGTGGCGCGCGACCGCGCCAGCGCGGATCTGGAATTCGAGGACGGTGCGCGCGCCACCGTCACGCTTTCTGACGCCAGCGACATCGTGCGCATCCAGCGCAACGACAGCGCCGGCGGCCGCACGTCGCTGCTCCTGGACGCCGATCTGGCGCACGCCTATCTGCCCGCCACGGTACGCATCAACGCCAACGTCGCGCCGGCCAGCCACGGCGACAGCCGGCAGATGCGCATCCAGCCCGAGGTGCTGGGCAGCGGCGCCGGCAACCGGGCCTTCCAGCGCTTCACGCTGCAGCAAAAGCCGCTGACGTTCGTGCCCGCGCCCACGGCGAGCGGCGCGGCGAGCAGCCTGGAGGTTCGCGTGGATGGCCTGCTGTGGACCGAGGCGCCGCGCATCACGGAACTGGCGCCGGACGATCGCGCCTATCTGCTGCGGCTGGACGACAGCGGCGGCGCCACCGTGCAGTTCGGCGACGGCCTGCACGGCGCGCGCCTGCCATCCGGCTCCGGCAACGTGGAGGCGCGCTATCGCGTCGGCCTGGGCCGCGAAGGAAACGTCGCGCCCGGCCAGTTGAGCGTGCTGCTCACGCGAGCGCCCGGCGTCAAGGCGGTCGTCAATCCGGCGCCCGCGACCGGCGGCGTGGATCCCGAAGCCGGCGACGCCGCCCGCCGCAATGCGCCGCTGCGCGTGCGCACGCTGGACCGTATCGTCTCGCTGCGCGACTTCGAGGATTTTGCCGCCGCGTTCACCGGCATCGGCAAGTCGCAGGCGGTGTGGCTGTGGGATGGGGAACAACGGCTCGTGCATCTGACCGTCGCCGGCGAGGATGGCGCCGCGCTGGACCCCGCCGGCGCGCTGTACCGCAACCTGCTCGCCGCCATCGACGGGGCGCGGCCGCCCTATCAGCCGCTGCGCGTGGCGCCGTGCCGCTACCTGGATTTCGGCCTGCGGGCCGGTCTGGGCATCGATCCCCGCTACGAGACGCCCAAGGTATTGCAGACGGCCGGCGCCCGCGTGCTGGAGGCCTTTGGCTTTGCCGCGCGCGCATTCGGCCAGCCGGTGCACGGCGCGGAAGTGCTGTCCGTGCTGCAAGGCGTGCCGGGCGTGCAGTGGGTGGACCTGGATTCGCTGGTGCTCGATGGAGGACTGGATGCGGGGCTGAGCGCGGGGCCAGTTTCGGGGTTGTCCCGTTTCACCGCGCGGCGCAGCAACGGGCCCGACGCCACGCTGCCCGCCCGCACCGCGCGGTGGCAGCAAGACAGCCTGCAACCGGCCGAACTGCTGCGCCCGAACCCGGCTGGCATCCTGTTATCGGAGCGCACATGAACACCCGCCTGGATGCCGATGCGCTGATGGCCTTGCTGCCGGCCTTCTACCGCGAGCGCGACGCGGCGGCCGGCGGCCCGCTGCGCGCGCTGCTCGACGTGCTGGCGCGCCAGGGCGCGCTGGTGGACGCCGACGTGGACCGGCTCTACGACAACTGGTTCATCGAAACTTGCGACGACTGGGTGGTGCCGTACCTGGGCGATCTGCTCGGCGTGCGCGCGCTGTACCCCGTAGGCACCGCCTTCTCGCCTCGCGCACTGGTGGCCAACACGCTGCGGCTGCGCCGCCGCAAGGGCACCGCGCTGGTGCTGGAAGAACTGGCGGCCGACGCCACGGGCTGGCGCAGCCGCGTGTCCGAGTGCTTCGAGCGCGTCGCCACCACGCAGCACGTCAACCACCCGCGCCCGCACGCGCTGCGCACACCGGACCTGCGCGATTCCCGGGCGATGGAGCGGGTCGATGGCCCCTTCGGCGCCGAGCTGCACACGGCCGACGTGCGCGCGCTGCCTGCGGGGCGCTACAACCTGCCCAACGTCGCGCTCTTTCTGTGGCGGCTGCAGTCGTACACCGTGCAGCGCGGCAACGCCGCCCCCGCCACGACGCGCGACGGCTTCTATACCATCGACCCCCTGGGCCGCGACCAGCCCCTGTTCAACCGGCCCCGCACGGAGACCGACATCGACCATCTGGCCGAGCCGGTCAACGTGCCCGAACCGCTGTCCTGGCGCGATCTGCATGCCGAACTGCAAGCGCGCCGCCAAGCCCTGACCGACGGCGACGCGCCGCCGCAAGGGTGGTTTGCCGCGGGCGGCGGCGGCCCAGTTGTGCAGGTGTGGCTGGACGGACAGGCCGTGCCGCCCGAGCATCTGGTCATCTGCAACCTGGCGCCCATTCCCGGCGTCGCCCCCGAGGACTGGCGCCGGCCCGACGCCTCCCTGCTGGTCAAGGCGCGCAAGCCCGGGCGCCCGGACCGCAGCTTTCCCGCTGCGGGCGGCGTGCTGGTGGGACTGGACCCGCGCCGTGGACGCCTTGCGCTGCCCGCCGGCGTCACGGCGCAATCGGTGCAGGTGCGTTATGCGTATGGCTTTCCCGGCGACATCGGCGCGGGCCCGTACGACCGCAGCGTCCCGGCTAGCGATGATGCACACGCGGCATTCGAAGACGCCTTCGACATCGAACTGCGCGTGCCCTCCGCGGCAACGCCCACGTTGGCGGCGGCGCTGACCGCGGTGCAGGCGGGCCAGCGAGTGCGCATCGTGCTGGACCACGACGGCACGGAAGCCATCGCCCCCGATCTGGTGCTGCCCGACACGCATCTGTCGATCGAGGCAGCCCCACTGCGCCGGCCCGTGCTGCGGGGGGATTGGCGGCTGCGCGGCAATGCCAGCACGCGCGTGCGGCTTGACGGGCTGCTGGTGGACGGGCGCCTGCGGCTGGAAGGCGCGTTGCGTGCCGTGGCGCTGCGCCACTGCACGCTGGCGCCCGCGCGCGGCGGCGTGCGACACAGCGGCGCGGCACCTGAACTGGAGCTGAGCCTTACTCGCTGTCTCTGCGGGCCGGTGCGCTGCGCCACGCCGCTCGCCTCGGTCGAACTCGACGCGTGCCTGATCGACGCGCAAGGCAGCGCCGCGGCTGCCGTCGACGTGGACGACAGCGCCTTGCGCGTCCTGGCCTGCACACTGTTTGGGCGCGTGGCGGCCGGACGGCTCGACGCGTCCAACACGCTGTTCGGCGGGCCGCTCGCCATCAACCGTCGCCAGGAAGGGTGCGTGCGCTATTGCCACGTGCCCATGCCGTCGGTCACGCCGCGGCGCTACCGCTGCCAGCCGGACCTGGCCATGCAGGACCTGGGCGCCGCCGCCGCAAAACGCGCGGCGGCGCGCGTGGCCCCGTCGTTCACGTCCACGCAATTCGGATCGCCCGCGTACGGCCAACTGGCGCGCGGCTGCGCGCTTGAGATCCGCGAAGGCGCGGACAACGGCGCCGAAATGGGCGCCTGGAATTTCCTGCTGCAAGCCCAGCGCGAAGCCAATCTGCGGCAAGCGCTGGAAGAGTATCTGCGCTTCGGACTCGAAGCGGGATTGATCCCCGTGAACTGAGCCCCCTGTCTTCGGGAACAACACCATGAAAGCCGATCTCAGCCGCCTCACATTCGACCCCGTCCGGCGCTACCGGGCCGTCCGCATGCAGCAGGGCCGCGTGCAGATGGATTCGGACTGGAACGAGCAGCAGGACATCCTGAACCGCCGCATCGAAACCGAGACGGCGGACATCGTCGGCCCCGTGGGCGTGCCGCTGGAGGCGCCGGGCTTTGCGCTGGCCCCCGCGGGCAAGGACCTGTCGCTATCGGCCGGCCGCCTGTATCTGGACGGGCTGCTGTGCGAAAACCCGCAGCCCGCCACCGTGGCCAAGCAGCCCGACATGCCGCCGACGGCTTCGCCCGTGCTGCCGGCTGGCGCGTCCGTCCTGCCGCTGCCGCCGCCCGCCCTCACGCCGGCCGACATCGACGGCGTCGTCGTCTTCGGATCGGGCGGACAAGCCGCGCCGCCGCCGGAGGGCATGTACCTGGCCTATCTGGAAGCGTGGCAGCGCCACCTGTGCACGCTGGACCTGCCTGCCGGCGACACCAGCATGCGCGAAGTCGCGCTGGGCGGCCCCGACACCGCCACCCGCGAAAAGACGGTGTGGCAGGTCAAGCTGATGCAGGTGGGCGCGCCGGACGCCGCCCTCACCTGCCTGTCGGCGTTGCCTGCGTGGGATGCGCTGACCGCCCCGCCCGATGCGCGCATGGCCGCGCGCGCCGAAGCCAGCGTGCCGCCCAAGACACCCTGCCAGTTGCCGCCCGACGCGGGCTACCGGCTGCTGGAAAACCATCTTTACCGCATCGAGATCCACCACGACGGCGCCGGCGCGGGCAAGGCACGCTACAAGTGGTCGCGCGAGAACGGCAGCATCCTGTCGCGCGTCGTGCGCTGGCTGGACGACCCCGTGGCCAACGAATTCGAGGTCGCCAGCATCGGCCGCGACGACGTGCTGGCCATCACCGCGGGCTGCTGGGTCGAGTTCCTGGACGACACGCACGAGCTGCTGGGACAGCCGGGCCCGCTGGCGCAGGTGGTGCGCACCGACGGCAACACGGTCACCATCGACCCGGCCAGCCTGATTGGTCATCCGCTGGACGCGGCGCGTTTTCCGTCCAATCCGCGCGTGCGTCGTTGGGACGGCGTCGCGGAAATCACGCCCGCGCCCATCAACAGCGCCAACGCCGGCTGGGTGGAGCTGGAGCAGGATGGCGTCGAGATCAAGTTTTCCCCCGGCCGCCTGCGCGTGGGCGACTACTGGCTGATTCCCGCGCGCACCGCCACGGCCTCCATCGAATGGCCGCAGATGCCCGACGGCAAGCCCGCCTTCAACGCGCCCGCCGGTGTCCTGCGGGCGTTTGCGCGGCTGGCCCTGCTGCGCTGGCAAGGCGGCGCGTGGACCGCCGTCAGCGACTGCCGTCCGCTCTTTCCGGCGTTGACGGAATTGACGCAGCTTTACTATGCGGGCGGCGACGGACAGAGCGTCAAGCCCAATCCCGCCATGACGCCCGACGTGGTGCCGCTGCCCGCCGAGCTGCGCGCGGGCGTGGCCAATGGCAGCCTGCCGGTGGCGGGCGCCGTGGTGCGCTTCACCGTGGACGCCGGCCGCCTGCCCAATGGCACAGCCACACAGGACGTGGCCACCGGCGCGGATGGCGTGGCATCCATTGCCTGGTCGCTCACCTGCGATGCCGCCCGCCCCGTGCAACGCGCCACCGCGCAACTGCTGCGCGCGGGCCTGCCCGTGTCCGACCGCTACCTGCCGCTGCGTTATACGGCGACCCTGGCGCTCGCATCCGAGGTGGCATACGACCCCCGAAACTGCGCGGACCTGCTCGCGGAGCAAGCCTATTCGGTGCAAGAAGCATTGGATGCGCTGTGCCGGCGCACGCACGGCGGCGGATGCTGCCTCACCGTTGGCCCGGCAGGCGATTTCCCGACGCTGGACACCGCGCTTCGCACGCTCATCGGACAGGACCGCATGGACATCTGCCTGTGCCTGACGCCGGGCGAACACAAGCTGGATGACGACCTCATCATCAAGGGGCCGCGCGTGCGCCTGATGCTGCATGGGTGCGGAGCCGCCAGCCGGCTGTTGCTGGAAGAACGCATGTTCAGCCTGGACGGCTTTGCCAGCGTTTCCATCGCCGACCTGGTGATCACGCGGCGCGGCCAACCCGGCGCGATCGCCTTCAACCAGTGCGCCGACCTGCGGCTGTCGCGCGTCGATTGCGCGGGACCGGCCGGCCCCGGCAACAGCCTGGTGCGTGTCGACGGCAGCCGGCGCGTGCAGATCGAGACCTGCCGTCTTTATGCCGCGGGCCGCGGCAATGCCGAACGCCTTGACCAGCTCTTCACCCGCGCCCCGACGCTGGCCGCGCTGAAGCGCGCGCTTTCCCCCGATACGGTGCTGGACGATGACGACGATCGCGCCGCCTCGGCGCTGTCGCGCCAGCCCATGGACGCGCGCAAGGCCATGACCACCGAGATCGCCGCGCTGTTGCGCGCCGGCGCCGCCGGCAATGCGTTGACGATGACGCCACGCATCCAGTCGGCGCTGACGACGCTGGCCACGCAACTTGGCCGCGAAACGCCCGCAGCCAAACGCTTGCGCCCCGCCATCGCCGCGCTTGCCGCCGCGCTGCTGGCCGATCCGCTGTCCTGCGCGCTGGCGCTGCTGGACAACGACGCCGACACCACGGTGCGCGACAACCGGCTGCGCGGCGGCATCGCGCTCTTTGCGGAGTCAGGGGATTTTCCGGAGCTGACGACAGATCAGTTGAAGCTGCTGGGCGGCGGCATCCGCACAGGCAAGATGGTGCCGGAAGGCGACGGCACGTTCATGCTGCAAAGCAACCAGCTGTCCAGCCTGCGGCTCGGGGCCGAGGCGGCGCGCGCCATGCTGAACATCATTCAGACAGGCGGCGAATTTGCCGCGTGGCGCTGCCTGCGCGCGGCCGACAACGCGCTGGAAGCCTACAGTCATTTCCCCGCGTTCGACGCCGCCGTCACCGGCAACAACCTGCTGACCAACGGCGACGCCGGCGCCCTCATCGCCACGCAGGCCAAGGTGATCGGCAACTTCGCGCATAACGATTTCCGGTTGTTCGTGTCGGGCGCGAATCCGGAAGTCCTGGCCAATGGCGGGTTGAATGTGGTGACGGTGTGATCCCGCGATCATCACCACTGCATCGAAGCCCCGATCCCCGCCGTGGGTCCGCCCGAGGCCATGCCCACGCCGGCCTTCAGCTTGACGCGGTCGTTGACACGCGCCGACGCGCCCACCGCAACCGCTTGATAGCCGCGATACGTGGCCGCGCCCACACCCAGTGCGAACCGCTTGCCCGGGTCGACTTCCGGAATCATGGTCAGCGCCGTGGTGGCCGCAATGCCCGAATAGGCGTTGCGCGCGACTTCGTCGATGGCGCGGTTGGTCTGATCGATGCGGTTGTCCAGGCGGGCCAGCCCTTCGCGGTTGCGCTGCACGGTGGTGTCCAGCGAGCCGAGCGCATCGCCGACGTTGTAGTACGTCTGGCCATCGAGCTGATACGCCGGGCCGGTGACGGCGCCGGTGGCCACGTCGATATGAGCGCCGCCGCCCAGGCCCGCCACCACGGGGTTGAGTTGACCCACATTCACGGCATCGGTGCTTTGCGTGCCCGCGGACACGTTGGTCACCTGGCGCTCGGCGCCTTGCGCACCCACCGAGACCGAGTTGGCGCGGTCAGCCACCGAGCCCCCACCCAGCGCCACACTGTTGGCCGCAGCCGCCGATGCGCTTGCGCCGATGGCCACGCCGTTGGACGCGGTGACCGTGGCGTTGGCTCCAACCGCCGTGCCCATCGTGCCCGCGCCTGCAGCGGCGTTGTCGCTGCCATCGCCCGCCCCATCGACGCTGACGTAAGCATTGGCGGCGTTCAGTTGGCCGACCTGTTGCGAAAGGGCGTAGAGCTGGCTGCCATTGACGGCGTCCGTGCTGGTCGCGGAGATGACTCCGCTCGCGACGCCCGTGACGGTGCGCGTGCCGTCCGTGCCCGCCATGTCGATGACATTGCCGCCCGTGGAGGCGGCCACGGAGATGGCGCCGGTGACCGCATCCTGCCGGACCAGGCCGACGGTGCCATTGTTGAGGTTGGTGGTCAGCGTGTTCAGGTTGGCCGTGTTCTGCGCGACTGTTGTGCCCAACGTCGTGATGGCCGCGCTGTTGGACTGCACTTGCTGGTTGGTGGCGTAAAGCTGCGATCCATTCACCGCCTCCTGACTGGTGGAAGACAGCACACCCGCGCCAACCTGCGTGATCCGGTTTCCGTTCATGTTCACGCCGTTCAGCATGAAGATGCCGTTCTCGCCCTTAAGTTCCAGCGTGCCATCGGCGTAGCCGGTGATCCGGACCGTCGCGGCGGTCAAGCCTTCCTCCGTATTGAGGCTACGGATGTTTTGCAGGGTGAAGGACGGGCTGCCGTCGGGGCAGGGCAGCAAAGAGTTCGGGCTGCCGACATTCAGGGCGTTCCCGAACGCCGTGTCGGGACTGCATAGCTGCAATTGGCCGCTTGCGTGGGTATTCGTTGCCAATCCCAGGCTGCCCGCGCAGGCTAGCGCAACCGTTGCGACAGAGGCAGCGCACCGCGCCCTGCAGGGCGTGCCCCGTCGGCGCATGGCGGAAGACAAGGCCTGATGCGGGCTTTGCGCGGGGATCGGGGTTGTATTCGGGACGTACGTAAAGATGTCATTCATGACGATTCCACCCAGCGCCGGAGCGCGCTCATTGCCGAAAAAGCGGCTTTAAGAAAGCCCCTTAACCACTTGAGGTATAAGGTTTTTTTCAATCTACTTTTCGACCAGCGACGCAACCATCGAAGCTTTCTTATTGTTTGGGCGAGCGATGCAACAAATATCAACAAACGTCAAGATCGTCACTCGCGCCCCCGACAAGACCTTTCCACGCATCGCCGTTGACACTGGATGACCAGGTCCGGATTGCCCGACATGCAAATGACAGGTTCGGCCCTCTACAATGGCCCTGTTGCATCGCAGCATTCCGCAATCCTCTCTTCGTAGTCTCCATGTCCCATTCCGTTTCCGCGCAGCACCGGCCCGCCCTGGTGCTGCTGGCGCTTGCCGTTGGCAGCTTCGCGATCGGCACCACCGAATTCGCGACGATGAGCCTGCTTCCCTATTTCGCCCAATCGCTGGGCATCGACGCCCCCACCGCCGGCCACGTCATCAGCGCGTACGCGCTGGGCGTCGTGGTGGGCGCGCCCATCCTGGCCGTGCTGGGCGCGCGCATGCCGCGCCGACGCCTGCTGATCGCGCTCATGGGCCTGTTTGCCATCGGCAACGGCCTCAGTGCCATCGCGCCGAACTACCACTGGATGCTGTTTTTCCGGTTTCTTAGCGGGCTGCCGCATGGCGCCTACTTCGGCATCGCGTCGCTCGTGGCCAGTTCCATGGTGCCGGCCAACCGGCGCACCGTGGCGGTGGGCCGCGTGTTTCTGGGCCTGACCGTAGCCACCATCGTCGGCGTGCCGCTGGCCAACTGGCTGGGCCAGGTCATCGGCTGGCGCTGGAGCTTCGGCCTGGTGTCGCTGCTGGCGGTGCTGACCATGCTGAGCGTGCGCGCGTACGCCCCGGACACCGCCGCCGATCCCAACGCCAGTCCGCTGCGTGAACTGAGCGCGCTGGGCCGCGGCCAGGTCTGGATCACGCTGGCGATTGGCGCCGTCGGATTCGGCGGCCTGTTCTCCATCTATACGTATCTCGCCGACACGCTGACCGCCGTCACCCAGGTGACGCCCGCCATGGTGCCGCTGGTGCTGAGCGCCTTCGGCGTCGGTCTGACGGTGGGCAACATGGTCGTGCCGGTGTTTGCCGATCGGGCCGTCATGCGCACCGCGGGCCTGCTGCTGCTGTGGTCTGCCGTGGTGCTGGCCCTTTTCCCGTTCATGGCGCACAACGTCTGGCTGATCACGCTGAACGTGTTCCTGGTGGGCGTCGGCGGCGCGCTGGGCACCGTCTTGCAGACGCGCCTGATGGACGTCTCGGGCGATGCGCAGGGGCTGGCCGCGGCGCTCAACCATTCGGCCTTCAACACGGCCAACGCGCTCGGGCCGTTCCTGGGCGGCCTTGCGATTGCCGCCGGGTTTGGATGGACGTCGACCGGCTGGGTCGGCAGCCTGCTTGCCATCGCCAGCATCCCGCTGTGGCTGTGGGCGGTGATGCTGGAACGCCGCACGCGTACGGCGCGGGCGGACAACCTGACGGTCAGCACCGAATCGGCTCGCTGAACGAATGGGGGACACCATCAACGGTGTCCCTTTTTTATTGGCCCGTTCCCCTCGGCGTCGCGCTCTGCAGGTCGTCTCCAAGGGGTATCAGACCCCCGCGCGAGACACCTGCGCGTGCTTGGAAGGTGTCTGACACCCAACGAGAGCGACGTCATCCTGCAATGTCGTCTCAAGGATGTCAGACACCTTCTTAACGCGTCCCCCATTTATCCTGTCACAAACCGTCGGCCCCGCACCACACCGGGCAAGCGCCTATTGCAGCCCGCGTCCGCGCGGCAGCTATACTTTCCGCACTCTTTACCACCTCAAGACGCGCTGCACCTTCAACATGCAGCGCTTTTTTTATGCCCGCTTTTACTGCCTTGCTGCGCCCGCTGTGCCAGGCGCTTTGCTGCCTGGCCGCAGCCCTGATCTCCACCCAATCCTTGGCCGCGCCGCCGTCGCTGGCCGAGTGCCACGGCATCAAGGACCTGGCCTTCGTCGCCCATCTGGATGACGACCTGCTCTTCATGAATCCGGACGTCGCCTCGAACATCGAGGCGGGCGGCTGCGTGCGCCTGGTGTACCTGACCGCCAGCGACGCTGGGGAAGGCGAAGGCTACATGCTGGGCCGCGAGCGGGGCGTGCGCGCTGCCTACGCCTACATGGCGCACCAGCCCGACGCATGGAAGGAAGACACCGGCATCGTCGCGGGCCGTCAGATTGCACGCTTCACGCTCACCGGCAACCCCCGCGTGCAGCTCTGGCACATGCGCCTGAAGGATCCGTGGCTGGGCAAGGGCTGGGGCAGCCTGACGCCGCTGAGCCGCACGGAATCCGAACCCAACCAGAACGTGGACACGCTGGGTCCGCACGCCGAGGTCTACACCCGCGAGCAACTGGTGGACACGATGGCCGAACTGATCCGCCAATACGGCCCCACCACCGTGCGGCACCTGGACGACACGATCAGCGTGCCGTACACCCAGCTCTGCTGGCGCTGCGCGGGCCACGGGCACCCCGACCACATCGCCAGCGCAAGGCTGGCGCGCGAAGCGATGCTGCGCGCGCCCGGCAACTATGCCGAGACCGGGTACATCGACTACCCCAGCCAGGAACGCGCCACCAACCTGGCCGACGCGGAAATCGCCAGCAAGTCGGTGATCTTCCAGCACTACGCCTGGAACGACTACCACTATTGCGCCGGCCCCAAGGGCTGTCAGGAACCCGCCGGCCCTGCGGCCGCGTGGGTGCAGCGCGCCTATTACGTGTCCCGCCACGACATCGCCCCGCAGCTTTACCCCGACGGACGCGGCGGACTCGTCGTGTTTGCCGCAGGCGAGACCAACGCCGCCGTGAACAGCTGGGATTCCGGCGAAAAGCGCTGGCACAGCTTGGGCGGCCGCACGACCGGTCCCGTGGTGTCGTTTGCCCACGCCGACGGCACGGCCGGCTTGATGGCGCGCGACCCGCTGGGCGGCGTCTGGGCCAACAAGCAGCGCCATGACGGCAGCTGGCAGGGCTGGCAGGCGCTGGGCGGCCTGCGTGTCACGCAAATTCCGGCCGTCGCCCCCCGCGGCGAGGCCGCCGCCGTCGCGCTGGGCTATGACGGCGTGCTGCACTGGATCGCGCCGTCCGGCATCGACGGCAGTTGGAGCACTTGGCAGGCGCTGCCGCCGCTGGAGGGCGCCTCGGGTTCCCCCGCCGCCGCGCGCGGTTCAGATGGGCGCTACGTCGTGTTTGCGATCGCCGCCAAGGGCGAACTCTTCTATACCCGCCAGCTCCCGGCCGCCAAGGGTCAGCGCTCAGAATGGCAAGGCTGGCGCCGCGTCGCCGCCCCCGAGGCCGCCGGCGGACTGGCTGCCATCCGCAACCACGAAGACCGCGTCGAGCTTTACTTCCGCCAGCGCGCCAACAACCACCTGACCAAGCTGGTCGAAGCCGGCGACACCACCGATCTGGACATGGACTGGAGCGCACCCGCGGACCTGGGCGTGCCCTACATCGGCCGCCCCGCCATTCACGCCGACAACACCGGCAACGTCGTGCTCGCCATCCTGGAACGCGCGGGCGGGCAGCTCTGGCTGCTGGAACACGGCAAGCTCGGCAAGCTGGACGCCGAAGCCGCATCGCCGCCCGCCATCAGCCTGGTGGACGGCACGCTGTACGTCGTTGCGCGTGCCGCGGGCGCGCCGCAGCGCTATCAGGTGCTGTCGCGCCGCAGCGGCACGTGGGCCGCCAACCTGACGCTGGACGGCGTCCCGGCCAGCGGCGGCGGTCCGTTTACTGCCGTGGCCGCGCGGCCGACCGACCTGCCCAATCTGGGCGCAACCAGCGCGAACAAGGCCGTGGTGGTCCGGCCGTCCACGGCTGAACCGGATGCGCTGACAGTCGAACGCATGCCCGCCCAGACCTCGCGCGTGGCGACACCGACCCGCGTGCAATGAACGGCGGCGTGGCCCCACCCGCGGGGCCACGCCTTCAAGCCTTGTGACGCCCCTTGCGCGCCAGGAAAGGCGCCATGCACCGACGCGGTTCATCCGTGGTGAAAGCCTCACCAAAGGCCTCCACGCTACGGTCCAAACCCGCCTGGATCGACGATTCGGTCCAGTCACGCAGCAGGGCCTTTTGCGCGCGCACGGCGCGCGGGCCGCTGGCGGCAATCGGCGCCACGGTCCGCTCGACCAGCGCGTCCAGCCCGCCCGGCTCACACATGAATTCCAGAAAGCCCCAATCCCGCGCCTGCGCCGCATCCACCGTTTCGCCGGTAAGCAGCAGCCAGTTGGTCCGGCCCTGGCCGATCAGCGCGGGCAACAGCAGCGCATGGATCACCGAGGGAATGCCAACGCGCACCTCGGGCATGCCGAAAACACCGTCCGCCGAGCCCAGCCGGATGTCGCAGGCGGCCGCCAGCTCCATGCCGGCGCCCAGGCAGAAACCCGGCAAACGCGCGATGGTCGGCACGGGAATATCCGCCACCGCCTCGCACAGGTCGCGCAGCCGCGTGATGAACGCACGCGCGCCCGGCGGATCCAGCTCGGCCATTTCATAAATGTTCGCCCCGCCCACGAATGCCTTTTCGCCGGTCCCGCGGATCACCACCGCGCGGGCGTCATCCTGCGCCGCGATCCAGCGCGCCGCCTCGGTCAGGCTCAGCGTGACAGCGGACGCCAGGATGTTCAGGCTCTTGGCATCGTGGATCTGCAGGGTATAGACGCCGCGGGCGTCGCGCGTCACGACGGCATGGGTGAATTCAGGAATGGGCGCAGTCATGAAGTCTCCGGTTCTTTTTTTGGCGGGTAGCCGCCGATGCTAACGGCCGGGTCCGGACACGACAACCCATGGCCCGCTCGAACCGATCGAATACGGCCTCGCCTTCCAATGGCCGCGGGACGCGTTCCTCTCGTACACTTGCCGCATGCTACGCATCGAAAACCTCAGCAAGCGCTACGGCGACTACATCGTGTTCCAGGGCCTCACGCATACCTTTGCGCCGGGCTGCGTGGCGCTGTGCGAAGAAGACAGCACTGGCAAATCCAGCCTGCTGAACATCATCGCGGGGACCCTCGCGCCGGACAGCGGCGACGTGCTCATCGGCGGCCATTCGCTGCTCGACGCGCCGCAAGCCGCACAGTCCCGCCTGGCCTACGTGCCGGACAACTGCATGGCGTTTCCCGAGCAGACCGGACGCGGCCTGCTGGAACAGGCGGCCCAGGCCAAAGGCGTGACGCTGGACGACTCGATCTGGGAACTGGCCCGCCAGCTGGGTCTTGAGCCGCATCTGGACAAGCGTTTCGAGCAGATGTCCACGGGCACGCGGCGCAAGGTCTATCTGACCGCGGCCGCGCTGGGCAATCCGGCGGTCGTCGTGGCCGACGGCCCCAGCAATGGACTGGACGCGCAGGCGCGCAGCGTGCTGGCGGACGTGTTCAAGCGCTGGGCGCAAGATCGCGTCGTACTGTTTGCCAGCCACGACCCTGAACTCGTGCAGGCCTGCGGCGCCGCCACCGTCAACGTCGCCGACCTGCGCTGAGCGCACCGCGGGGCACGTTGCTCAAAACCGGATCGTCAGCCCCGCGATCGGTCCCTGCAGCACCACGTCGTACTTGAAGCCATTACGCTCGTAGTCCACGCCCATCGCGCGGTAACCCACCGTGGCCGAAACCGACTTGTTGAAGTTGTAGCCCACGCCAAGCCCCAGGTCCCAGTCGGCTTGAGCGCCCCCTGCCCCGATCATGCCCCAGCCCGTCAGATAGGCTTTGGAATGAAAGTTGTAGGTGCCGCGAACGCCCACCATGGCGTCCACCCACGTCGCGCTGTCGCTGTACTTTGTGCCGCGTGTCAGCCGGCCATTGAACGTGATGCTGTTGTCCACCGACCAGACCCGCAGCCCGCCCACCACGTCCAGGCTGTGTTCCGACCGGTCCAGCACCGAATAGCCCGCGCCGATCATGCCCGTGAACGACTCGTTCTTGACGTCCGCGCTGTCGGCCAGGATGCCCCGTGGCGTATTGCCTTGCGCGCCGACCTTCACGTACAGCAGGTCACCAAAGATGCTGTACCGGCCCTTGCGCGCATCGCCCATCAGCATGGCCGCGAAATCCAGGTTGTCGAAGATCTTGTCAAAGCTCGCATCGACGTCCACGGGCGGTAGCCGCCGATGCGTGATCTTTCCCGACAGCGCGGGTGCCCACAGATAGGGCGACACCGAGAACTTCCATTCGTCGGAAGCCCCCGCGTCGATGGCGGCTGCCGCCTGCGGCTCGGCCGCGATCGCGGTCCCGGCATGCAGCACCGTGCATGCCAAACAAACAATGACGTGCATTTTCATCGCGCACCCTCCGGCCCGAAGGCCTATCGAGACATGAGAGTGCGCCCCGGAAAGGCCCGGGGCGCACCCTGCCGCCATGACTGCGTCAGCTCACGCGCCGCACCGGCGGCACCGTCCACGAGCCATTGATGATGGAAGGATCGCTTTCATTGGGCCAATACAGACGCATCATCAGAATGAACCGCCCCTTGGGCGCCGGCAGCCAGTTCGACTCCATCTCCGGACCCGGCGATTCGTTCTGGATCAGCAGATCAATCGACCCATCCGGCTTGCGCTTGAGCGGCTGGCGTTCGCTGATGGAATAGCGGTTGAGCGGGTTGTCGACAAAGAAATAGTTCTGGTCATACATGGTCAGCGACCAGAACCCCGACACGGGCGGCGCCATCCCCTTGCGGAAGGTCAGCACGTACTTTTCCGAGCCGTTGTACTCGCGCTGGATCGTGCCGTTGGATGACCGCAGCGAGGTCGGATAAACGGCGTCCTGCGGCCGGTTCGCGCCCAGCCCGATCGCGGTGACCAAGGCCCGCTGCAGATAGTTCGTGCCATAGATCCCCGTCTTGGTCGTGAAGCCCCAGCCGTCGATGTGCTGGATGTCGCTGTCGTTGGAACGGAAGTGCGCCATGATCCGCGCGAACCCGGTCTCGGGAACCCGCTTGGCAAAATCGGCGGGCAGTTTCGACTTGTCGAAATCCTGGCCCGGCACGATGCCGATCGTCGCCAGTTTCTCGACCATGGGCGCATCGGCCACGGTCGGCGGATTGCGCTTGAGCAACTGCGCGAACAGCGAGAAATACTCGGTCGCATCCATGTTGTTGACCTGGTCGCGCACCGGCGTCTTCATGTCGATCGCCGAATCGACCTTGCCCTGCGGCGCCTTCCAATCCTTGCCCCACCCGCTGAGCGGCGCGAGCTTCACCTGGTCCTGCAGCTTGTGCACCTCGGCGTAGTCTTCGGGCGTGCCCGTGCAATAGATGCGGCCCAGCAGCCAGACGATGCTCGTCGGCGACTTGTACTGCTTCATCCCTTGCGGCACGGTCCCTTCCCAGCCGGGCCCCGTCACGATGAAGGTCTGCGCGCCCGTGCCCGTCGTGCGCTTGCCGGGCACGTCGAACACGGTGGTCCAGCCGTCCAGCAGCGGAAACAGCGCGTAGCGGCCGTTCAGGTCCGGCAGGCTGACCACCCAGGGCTCGTCGCCCACATCAAAGAATGCCGTCGTGTACAGCGTGTCGGCATTCGGCGCCGTCACGTCGCGGAACTTGGCGTCCGGATACTGACGCAGCTTGATGAGCTGGCCCATCGGCGCGCGCGTGCCCTTGGGTTCCGCGACGTTGGTGATCACCCGGCGGGTCATCTCCATGGTCACCAGCGGGTAGGCGTAGATGTAGGCGTCGGTGGCCAGGACGAAACGGTCATCGGCTTCGGGCAGATTGGCCACCAGCCCTTCAGAGGCGGCGGCCGAGGCCCGGAACGCCGGTCCCAGCGATCCTGCAGCCAGCAGGGCCAATCCCCCTGCGTTCAGTTTGCGGCGAGTTAGCTTCATTGTTGTCGCTCCCAATGGATGTGTTTGGCGAAGTTCACTAAGGGGACTTCCAACATGCACGACGATGTTTTTTCTAGCTAATGCGCATTCGGTGTCGTTGTGGCGGGCACGCTCCGTGGATCAAGGCCAGAGGGAAGAACGGGATTCGGGCGGCAGTCCGCCGCCACCGCACGAGGCGGCGGCATCATTTGGCGCGAACGGGGATAGACGGCTTGTGCATGAGGCGCACAGGTATGCAAGAAGGGGGGGGACGTCCAAGAATGGGCTCCCTGAAAAAGACAAAGGAAACGCACCACTGAAGGCATTCGACTGCGGACCACCCATGCGGCCATTCAGCACGAGGGCAAAAGGCCTTGGTCAATCTATGCGCAGTCATTCGGCTGCTCAAGTAGCCGGAATGACTACGACCATCCGCCGTTGGTAGCAATCCGGCAAACCGCCCGCGGCACTTGACCAGCGGCGCGCAGCTTTCGGAAGCGCCCTACTTCCCTTTGCCCAGCGACAGCGGCACACCCCACACCGGGTCCTGCATGCCCTGCTTTCCCAGCGGCGTGATCTGCATCGGCTTGAGCTTGGCCAACAGCTCGCGCTGCGCGTCGGTCAGGTTCGTGCGCTGCGCGAAATATTTCTGCGCAAAGTCCATCGGCGCCGGCCACGTGTACACCGTGAAGTCCTCCAGCGGGCACTCAATCATCTTCGGATCGACCGCGCGGCAGGCGGACTGCTTGAACTTGTAGCTGGGCGTCCTCATGTGCATGCGCTGGCTCAGCACCAGGTCGCCGCCCTTGAGCGTGAAGCTGGCCAACGCCAGCTTGGGCACGACGCGCGACTGCACCTTGATGGCAGGAATGTCGCGCGATGTGGTGTCTTCGTAGTAGCCGGCACGCGATCCCGGCGTGGTCTCGGTGATCTGCTGCTCGCCCCAGGCCACGCAGGCGCCGGACGCGCGGTGCACGGCCGTGCAGACCTTCTCGGTCCTGGTCTGGCTACCCGTCGTGCCTTCGTGCCAGTTGGTCTCTTTGTAGAACTCGCGATACAGCTCTGGCGACAGATACGTAGTGCCGTTGGCGCCGCGGCCCGAGCCAACCGGTCCGGCTTTCGCGCCGATCTGATTCAGCGTGGCATTGAGCTTGTAGTCGTCCCCGCCCGTCAGCAGGTACTTGCCGGGCGGCAGGATGTGGACCTCGAAGGCCTTGAACAGGTAGGTCGTGTCCTTGTCGCGTTGCAGCGAGTTGTTCTGGAACTTGCGGCCGAACGTGATGCGCGGATCGGGTTCGAACATCCAGACAGTGTTGCCGGTCCATGTCGTCATCTTCATGGCGTCCTTCAGCGTGGCATGCGGCATCAGGTCCGCCACCAGCACCACCGACATGCCGTCCTTCAGCGCCTCGCCGATCAGATCGACCAACTGCCCATAACGCTTGTCGTCCGCAGTGCCCTCGCCGTTCGAATCCGGAATCGTGACGCAGCCCGACAGGGTCAGGGCAAGCGTCAGGGCAGAGAGGGCAAGTCGCGAGCGCGGCAGGGACATGGGATCGATCCTTAAGGGATTGGACTGGAGCAATGTGCGCGCATCCTACCGGCTCTGGTACGGTTCGCAATATTCGGTTTGTCCGCTGAAACACATGGTGATGCGTTCAACACTGTGGGAAGCGCATCTGCTCGTCGATCCGGGACCAAACAGGCGTAATTTATTGTTGCGATTGTTTCTGACACCCGGAATGAAACCCGGTTATGCCCCAGGCAATGCGCGCGGCAGATCCGTGCCGTAATCGTCGTGGGCATAGACCATCGCCGGCAAGGGCGACACGAGGCGGCCGCCCTGCGCCCATAGCGCTTGGACCCAATCGGCTGCCACGTCGGCAATCGCATCCTGCACGCAGAACGCCGGCTCGCTGGAGAACATCGGCACCGGCGGCTTTAATCCTTCTTCGCCGTGCACGACGTCAAAGAGATCGCGGTAGCCCTCGATGGCCTTGTTGAGCACATACAGATCCGGCCCTTCCAGGCCGATCACCACCGAGAAGGTCCCCTCGCCGCCCTGGTCGGGAAAGATGCCGAACTGGATTTCGCGCGCCTTCTCGGGCAAACGCGCGAACATGCCGGCCAGTATGCGCAAAGCGGCCGCCGTGTGCGCGTCCAGGATGCGGCGCAGCGCGTCTTGATAGTCGTGTTTCGTCATCGCGCCAGGATAGCGCATCGCGGCACGGCATCACGCGTCGAACGGCATCTGCGCCAACAGCTTGTCCAGCGTCACCGGATAATCCCGCACACGCACGCCGGTCGCGTTGTAGACGGCATTGGCAATCGCCGCCGCCACGCCGCACAGGCCCAGTTCACCGACGCCCTTGGCTTTCATGGGCGACGACACTGGATCGTCTTCGTCAAGAAAGATCACCTCCTGACGCGGAATGTCGGCATGGACGGGGACCTCGTAGCTCGCCAGGTCGTGATTGACGAAGAACCCCGCGCGATGGTCAACCGCCAATTCCTCCATCAACGCCGCGCCCACGCCCATGGTCATGGCGCCGATGACCTGGCTGCGCGCCGTCTTGGGGTTGAGGATGCGGCCCGCGGCGCAGACGGCCAGCATGCGGCGCACGCGGGTCTCGCCGGTGGCGACGTCCACGGCCACTTCCACGAAGTGCGCGCCGAACGTCGACTGCTGGAATTTCTTATCCAGGTCGCCGAACTCGATCGCATCCTCACCGATGAGCTCGCCGCCCGACACCGCACGTGTCAGCGGCGCGCTACGTCCGCTGGCGTCCGACACCGAGCCATTGGCAAACACCGCGCCCTGCGCGTCGAATCCCAATCGCTCCACGACCAGCGCCCGGAGCTTTTCACAGGCGGCATACACGCCCGCCGTGGAACTGTTCGCGCCCCACTGCCCCCCCGAGCCCGCGGACACGGGAAAGGCCGAGTCGCCCAGGCGCACCACCACGCGGGACAGCGGCACGCCCAGCATCTCGGCGGCCGTCTGCGCAATGACCGTGTAGGTGCCCGTGCCGATGTCGGTCATGTCGGTCTCGACAATGACGCGCCCCGCCGCGTCCAGCCGCACGCGTGCGGCAGACTTCATCACCAGGTTGTTGCGAAACGCGCTGGCCACGCCCAGCCCAATAAGCCAACGCCCATCGCGCCGAGCGCCGGGCTTGGAATCGCGCTGGTCCCAGCCGAAATGCCGGGCGCCCGTCTGCAGGCATTCGACGAAACGCCGCTGGGAGAACGGCCGCGACGGATCGGTGGGATCGACCTGCGTATCGTTGAGCACGCGAAACTGCACGGGATCCATGTCCAGCGCCTGCGCCATCTCGTCAATTGCGATCTCCAGCGCCATCATCCCGGGCGCCTCGCCAGGCGCGCGCATCGCATTGCCTTCGGGCAGATCCAGCGTCATCAGGTTCAACGCGGTGCGCTGGTTGGCGCCCGCGTACAGCAGCTTGGTCTGCTGCACGGCCTCTTCGGGCTGGCCATCCGGCAGGTCGCCGGACCAGCTCTCGTGCGAAATCGCCGTCAGCTTGCCGTCGCGCGCCGCGCCCAGCCGGATGCGCTGGATGGTGGCCGGCCGGTGCGTCGTGTTGTTGATGATCAGCGGGCGCGGCAACGCCACCTTGACTGGCCTGCCGGCCGCGCGAGCGCCCAGCGCCGCCAGCAAGGCGTCCGCCCGCACGAACAGCTTGCCGCCAAAGCCGCCGCCGATGTAGGGCGAAATCAGCCTAACGTTCTCCTTCGGAATGCCCAACGTCCGGGCCACGTCGGACCGCCCCCACGCGATCATCTGATTGGAGGTCCACAGCGTAAGCTTGTCCCCCTTCCAGACCGCAAGCGATGCGTGCGGCTCCATCATGGCGTGCGATTGGTCGGGCGTGGTGTAGATGTGATCGACCGTAACCGGTGCCGCCGCAAACGCAGCGTCGAAATCGCCCGCATCCGTCTTCGGGATGTGCTTGCCGGACTCGCCGTGGTCCCGCTTCTGCGCTGCCAGATCGAACGCGCCGTGCTTGCGGGCATATTGCACGCGAATCAGCTTGGCGGCCGCGCGCGCCTGCTCGAACGTATTCGCCACAACCAGCGCAATCGCCTGGTGATAGTGCTGGATTTCCGGGCCGCCAAGCAGCGTGGCCGTGTTCATCTTGCCCTTGCCCAGCTTGCCGGCATTCTGCGCGGTGACGATGGCCAGGACGCCCGGGGCGATGCGCGCCGTTTCCGTATCAATGGCCGTGATGGCGCCCTTGGCAATCGCCGCGCCCACGATGTAGCCCACGGCGGGATTCGGCGCGACATCGTGGTGTTCATAGGCATAGGCGGCCTGCCCGCTGGTCTTGAGCGGACCGTCGATGCGATCGACGGGCTGGCCGACGACCTTGAGCTGGTCGATGGGGTTCTGTGTCGCGGGAGTATCGAATTTCATGGGTTCACGTCCTCGCTTCCGTCAAGACGGAGCCCAGCGCGCGCCGGGCCAGCGTCAGCTTGAAGCCGTTGTCCGGCGTGGGCTTGGCGTCGGCCAGCAGCGCGTCGGTCACGCGCGCCGCGCCGTCAGGCAGATGCGCTTCCGCCGCCTCCACGCGCCACGGCTTTGGCGCCACGCCGCCCAGCGCCACGCGGCCGGTGCCGTCGTCCTGCACCACCGCGGCCACCGCCACCAGCGCAAAAGCGAACGACGCGCGGTCCCGCACCTTGCGGTAGATATGCTTGCCGCCCAGGGGTTTGGGCAACACCACCCCGGTGATCAACTCTCCGGCTTCCAGATTGGTCTCGATGTGCGGCGTATTGCCAGGCAACCGGTGGAAGTCGGCAATGGGAATCACGCGTCGCGTGGCATCGGGACGTACGGTCTCGACCTTGGCGTCCAGCAGACGCATGGCCACGGCCATGTCGCTGGGGTGCGTGGCGATGCAGGCGTCGCTGGCGCCGATCACCGCCAGTTGGCGCGACACCCCGCCGATCGCGGAACAGCCGCTGCCGGGCACGCGCTTGTTGCAGGGCTGATTGGTATCGTAGAAATACGGGCAGCGCGTGCGTTGCAGCAGATTGCCCGCCGTCGTCGCGCGATTGCGGATCTGCGCCGATGCCCCGGCCAGCAGGGCGCGCGCCAGCACCTCGTAATCGCGGCGCACGGTTTCGTTGGCGGCAAGGTCCGCATTGCGCACCAGCGCGCCGATGCGCAGGCCGCCGTCGCCGGACGGCTCGATCCGATCCAGTTCCAGGCCGTTGACGTCAACCAGATGGGCGGGCGTTTCGACCTCGATCTTCATCAGGTCCAGCAGGTTGGTGCCGCCCGCGATGAACCGCGTGCGCGGCTCGCGCGCGGCGCTGGCGGCCGCCTCGGCGTCGGTGCGGGGACGCTCGTAGGTGAAGGGTCTCATGCCTTGCCCTCCGCAACGTCTTCGATGGCATCGAGGATGTTGGAATACGCCCCGCAGCGGCAGATGTTGCCGCTCATGCGTTCGCGGATTTCCTCGGGGGTCAGCAGCGGGCGTTCGTTCAGTGACGCGGTGACATGGCTGGGCATCCCGCTTGCAGCCTCGTCCAGCATGCCGACGGCCGAGCAGATCTGCCCCGGCGTGCAGTAGCCGCACTGATAACCGTCATGTTTGACGAACGCGGCCTGCAGCGGATGCAGCGCGCCCGGCGTGCCCAGCCCCTCGATCGTGGTGATCTGCTGACCATCGTGCATGATGGCCAGCGTCAGACAGGCGTTGATCCGTCTGCCGTCCAGCAGCACCGTACAGGCGCCGCATTGGCCATGATCGCACCCCTTCTTGGTGCCGGTCATGTGCAGGTGCTCGCGCAGCGCATCCAGCAGGCTGGTGCGCGGGTCCACGGACATCTCGTGGGACTTGCCGTTCACATTCAGCGTGAACGATGCGGTCATGCCTTGCGCCGGAGTGGCGTTCTGGGTGGCGGACATGGCGGTTGTCCCGATGGCGGTGGCGGAAGCGGCGCCCGCCTTCAGCAAATTGCGCCGGGATATCTTGATGTCGATGGAATTTTCCAAGGGTGGAACTCCTTTGAACGTCTGGCGGGCCGCGGCCTGCCATTCAGCGCCCGTTGCCAGCAAATGGTGTGCCTGGCCAGCGTGGCCCGAGGGCAAGGTTTCCCGATAAGATCGTCTTCGTCATCCGATGATAGTCACCCGGCTCGCCCGGCCGCCATGTCTTCCTGACAAGAAAATGTTCGATCTCGAAACCAATCCGGACAACGCCGCCCGCGCGCGCTGCATGGGCATCCTGCTTGCTGCCGGACGCGGCCGGCGCTATGCGGGCGCAGCCGCGGGGCAGGACAAGCTGCTTGCCCCGCTGCCTGACGGCACGCCCGTGGTGGTGGCCGCCGTGGCATCGCTGCGGGCCGCTGTGTCGCGCATCGTGGCGGTCACCCGCCCCGGCAACGAACGCGTCGCGGCGCTGCTGGCGCAGGCAGGGTGCGACGTGGTGGTGGCCGATCCCGATGCCAACGGCATGGGCGATAGCCTGGCCGCCGCCATGCGCCACGTCATGCAGACGGCGGATCACGGCATCGAAGCTTGCCTGGTGGCGTTGGGAGACATGCCCTGGATTCGCCCGGACACTTGCCTGCGGGTGGCCGCGGCGTCGCGCCAGCATGCAATTGTGGCGCCATTATGGAATGGCCAGCGCGGCCATCCGGTGGCCTTTCAGCGGACGATCTGGCCGGCGCTGGCGGTGCTGGCGGGCGATGTGGGCGCGCGGGCCGTGGTGGCCCGATACGGCGTGACCGAGCTCGCGGTTGATGACGCTGGCGTATGCGCCGATGTGGATACGCCCGAAGACCTGATCAGAGGACGTCGCGGCGAACCGGGCTGAGCGCCCGGCCGGCCGCAAGGGGCGCCCGGCGTCAGCCCCGCGCCTGTTATGCGGGCGAGGCGCTGCCGAGGGAGCGGCCGATCACCGGCGCGCCAGCCGCCGCCGTCTGCCGCGGCAGGACCACCCGGAAGCTTGTCACGTCGTCGCGCGAGTCCGCGCTGATGCAGCCGCCGTGCGACGCCACGATCTGCTGCGCAATGAAAAGTCCCAGGCCCAGCCCGTGATGCCCGCCGGGCCGCCGGGCGCCACTGCGGAACGGGTTGAACAGGTGGGGCAGCAGCTCTGGCGGGATCGAGCCGCCATTGGAAACGGTGACGACCACCTCGCCGGCGTCTTCGCCATTGACCTCGACCCGGACCGGGGCGGTCTTGCTGCCATGATGCAAGGCGTTGCCCACCAGATTGGCGATCACCTGCGAAATGCGCTGGCCGTCCCATGAACCGGCCGCGTCGCCACGGCAGTCCGATTCCACCTGGCGCTCGGGAAAGCCGGTGCGCACCTCGTCAAGCGTCCGCTCGACCAGCGCCCCCATGTTCAGCTCCGTGAGCGCCAGCGTCAGACCGCCCGCCTGGCGGATGCGCGTCACATCCAGCAGGTCTTCGATCAGGCACGACATGCGCTCACTGCTTTGCAGCATGCGCCGCGCCAGGTTCGACACGCGTTCGTCGTCGCCCTGGCGCTGCAACACGGTAGCGCCCATGATGATGGCCTGCAGGGGCGTGCGCAGATCGTGGCTCAGCACCGCCATGAACATCTCGTTGACCCGCAGCGCTTCGGTGCGCTCTTCAAGCTGCTGCGCCAGCGCGCGCTTGCGCTCGTGCAGCTCGAAGAACACGTTTGCCTTCGTGCGCAGCATGTACGGGTCGACGGGCTTGTACAGAAAATCCACCGCGCCGGTTTCGTAGCCGCGAAACTGCCAGTTCTGTTCCCGCGAGCCGGCGGTGATGAAGATCAGCGGAATGTGGCGCGTGCGCTCACTGCCGCGGATCAGTTCGGCCAGTTCAAAGCCGTTCATGTCGGGCATCTGCACGTCCAACAGCGCCAGCGCGACGTCGCCGTGGCGCAGCAGCAGTTCCAGCGCCTGCGGGCCGGATTGGGCCTTCAGCACCTCGACACGGTCGCTGGCCAGCAGCGCCTCGAGCGCAATCAGATTTTCCGGAACGTCGTCAACCAGCAGGCACTTGATGCGGTCGTCGTGGGAAGGGGCTGATGTCGAAATCATGGTGTCAATGCGTTTGGGTTTCAGGGCAGCCGCCTTGTGGGCAACTGCGCGAAGACGGCGGCAATTTCGTCGGGCGTCAGCGCCCTTGCCGCCGGAACCAGGGCCAGGGCGGCGCCGGGCATCGCGGGTACCGCGGCCGACGCCGGCGCCTGCACCAGCGCGTGGCCGCCGGCGGCATGGATGGCGGCCAGGCCTTCGGCCCCATCCTCGTTCGCCCCGGACAGCAGCACGCCAAGCAGCCGCTCGCCATAGCAATCGGCGGCGGACTGGAACAGCACATCAATGGATGGCCGCGAAAAATGCACTGGTGGGTCGATCGACAACGCCAGGCGCGGCCCCCGGTCCACCAGCAGGTGGTAGCCGGGCGGCCCGAAATACACGTGTCCCGGCTGTATCGTTTGCTGGTCCTGCGCTTCCTGCACCGGCAATGCGCAGCGATAGCTGAAGATGTCGCTCAGCAGGCTGCGGCGGTCGGCGGGCAAATGCAGCACCACGATCACGCTTGCCCGCAGGCCCGCGGGAAGCGCGGGCAGCAGAATGCTCAAGGCGTCGATGGCGCCCGACGAACCGCCGATGACGATCGCGTCCCAGGCGCAGTCCACGGCGGCGGCCCCCGGTGCTTCGGCCCCCGGTGCTTCGGCCCCCGGCACATCACCCGGCAGATCTGGCCCGCGCGGCGTCACAGGTCGGCCTTTTTACGGTAGATGCGATCGGCCATCACGAATTCGTCGAAGCCGTCGGCCTGCGCCGTGAATCGCACCGATTCCTTGGACCCCAGGCCCAGAAATCCGCGATGGACCAGTGCCTCGTGAAAGAGGCCCAACGCCCGGTCCTGCAGATCGCGCTCGAAGTAGATGAGCACGTTGCGGCACGACACCAGATGCACTTCCGCAAACACGCTGTCGGTCGACAGGCTGTGGTCGGAGAACACCATGTGCTCGCGCAGCGTCTTGTCGAAAACCACGCGGCCATACCGCGCCGTGTAATAGTGCGACAGCGAATTGCGGCCCCCGGCCTGCGCATGATTGGCCGTGAAGGCCGCCGCGCGGTCCAGGTCGAAAACGCCCTGCTCGGCCGCGCGCAGCGCATGCGGATTGATGTCGGTGGCGTAGATCAGCGCGCGGTCCAGCAGCCCTTCCTCGTGCAGCAGGATCGCCATTGAATAGACTTCCTCGCCCGTGCTGCACCCGGCCACCCACACCTTGATCGAGGGATAGGTGCGCAGGATCGGCACCACCTCGTTGCGCAGCGCCAGGAAGTAGCTGGGATCGCGGAACATGTCGCTGACCTGCACCGTCAGGTACTGCAACAGGCCCGTGAACACGGCGGGTTCGTGCAGCACGCGGTCCTGAAGCTGCGACAGCGTCTTGCAGTGGAATTCGCCCAGCGCGGTGCGCAGGCGGCGTTTCAGCGAGGCCTGCGCATACTCCCGAAAGTCGTAGTGGTACCGGTGATAGATCGCATCGAGCAGCAACCGCTGCTCGATGTCTTCGATGTGCGCCTTGTTCTGAGTGGGCATGGGCGTGATCGCTGTGTCTTGATCCGGTCGGGCCTATTTGCGCATCCAGACGCGCACGAGCGACAGCAGGCGCTCGACGTCCAGCGGCTTGGCGATGTAGTCGTTGGCGCCCGCGGCCAGGCACTTTTCCTGATCGTCCTTCATGGCCTTGGCCGTCAGGGCGATGATGGGCAGGCGGCGCCACTCGGGCCGCGCGCGGATCTCGCGCATGGCCGTGTAGCCATCCATCTCCGGCATCATGATGTCCATCAGCACCAGGTCGACGGCGCGGTTGCCATTGACGCCGGCGCGGCCCAGGGCCTCCAGCGCCTCGCGTCCGTTGCGCGCAATCTCCACGTGCAGGCCGGTGGGCTCCAGGATGCTGGACAGCGCAAACACGTTGCGCACGTCGTCTTCCACCACCAGCACCGTGCGGCCCTCCAGCGTGGTGTCGCGGCTGCGCGCCAGCTCCAGCATCTGGCGCTGCTGCGGCGGCAGCTCGGCTTCCACCTGGTGCAGGAAGAGCGTTACCTCATCCAGCAGGCGCTCCGGCGAGCGTGCGTCCTTGATGATGATCGACTTGGAGAAGCGGCGAAGCTGCTGCTCCTCGTCGCGCGACAGCGCGCGGCCGGTGTACACGATCACGGGCGGGAACGACACGCTGTCCTGATCGGCCATTTCGCGCAAGAGTTCGTAGCCGCTCATGTCGGGCAGGTTCAGGTCCATCACCACGCAGTCATAGGTGGTGTCGCGCAGCAGCGCCAGGGCGTCGCCGGCATTGGCCGCGGGCACGATCTCGACGTCGTCGCGCGCCAGCAGTTCGCGCACGCTGTCGCGTTGGCGGTCGTCGTCCTCGACGACCAGCACGCGCCGCACGTTCTGCGTGAATTTGGCTTCCAGGCGCTGCAGCGCGTGAACCAGTTCCTCGCGCTTGACCGGCTTGAGCGCATAGCCCACCGCCCCCCGCACCAGCGCCTCTTGCGCGTAGTCGGCCACCGACACGATGTGCACCGGGATGTGGCGGGTGTTCGGATTGCGCTTGAGCTGATCCAGCACGCCCAGGCCGGAGAAGTCTGGCAGGTTCACGTCCAGCACGATGGCATCGGGCCGCCGCTGGGCCGCCAGCGCCAGGCCATCGGTAGCGGTGTGCGCGGCCAGGCAGCCAAAGCCCATCTCATGCGCCAGATCGGCCAGGATGGCGGCAAAGCGTTCGTCGTCCTCGATGACGAGGATGGTTCGGGCAAACGTCTCGCCCTGTTCCAGTTCGGCCGGCTCGGCTGGCTTGGACAGCGTGGCCGGTTCTGCACGCGCAACGGGCGGCGCGGCAATCGCGCCGCCCGGGCCCGCCAGCGTGACAGGGACATCGGTGCGCTCGCGCGGCGCCGGCGTGGTGGAGACGACCAGCAGGTTCATCGGCAGCAGCAGTGTGAACACGCTGCCCTGCCCCGGCGTGCTGACCAGCGACAGCGTGCCGCCCAGCAGCTTGGCCAGGTCGCGTGAAATCGACAGGCCCAGCCCGGTGCCGCCGTGCTTGCGGTGCGAGCTGCCGTCGGCCTGGCGGAATGCCTCGAAAATCAGTTCGTGCTGGTCGGCGGCCACGCCGATGCCGGTGTCGTGCACCGCAAACGACAGCATGCGGCCCGGCGCGCGCGTCACGCGCAGCGCCACGAAACCCTGCTCGGTGAACTTGATCGCGTTGGACAGCAGGTTCTTGAGCACCTGGCCCAGCCGCTGCGGATCGGTCCGCAGGGAATCGGGCACGTCGCGCGCGATGTCCAGCTCCAGCGCCAGGCCCTTTTCCTGGGCCAGCGGCCGCAGCGGTTCCAGCAGACGCTGCAGCGCCGGGATCACGGCCACGTCGTCGACTTCGACCGTCGCCTGGCCTGCCTCGATCTTGGCCAGGTCCAGGATGTCGTTGATCAGCGCCAGCAGGTCGCGTCCGGCCGCATGAATGGTCTGCGCGTACTTCACCTGCTCGACGGACAGGTTGCCCGGCTTGTTGTCGGACAGCAGCTTGGCCAGGATCAGCGTGGAATTGAGCGGCGTGCGCAGCTCGTGGCTCATGTTGGCCAGGAATTCGCTCTTGTATTGGCTGGCTTGCGTCAGCAGACGCGCCTTGTCGGTCAGCGCGCTTTGCACCCGCAGCAACTGTTCGGTCTGCGATTCCAGATTGACGTTGGTCTGCTCCAGCTCGGTCTGCTGCAGTTCCATGCGCGCCTGCGATTCCTGCAGGATACGGCTCTGCTGCTCCAGTTCCTCGTTGCTGACGCGCAGCTCTTCCTGCTGGGTCTGCAGCTCTTCGGACTGGCGCTGCGTTTCCGCCAGCAGCGACTCCAGCCGCGTGCGGTCCATGCCGGCCCGGATCGCGGACGCCAGCATTTCCGATGCGCCTTCGAGCAGGCTGCGTTCGCCCTCGCTGACCGGATGGTTGAAGCCCAGCTCGATCACGGCGTACACGCGCTCGTATTGCATGGCAGGCGCGACCACCAGTTCGACCGGATTCGAGCGGCCCGTGGCGGACGAGACTTCCAGGTGGCCGGCGGGTACGTTGCGCACGTGCAGCAGCTTGCGCGACACGGCCGCCTGGCCGACGAGGCCTTGCGCCGTGGGAATCTTCTGGGGCAGCCTTTCGGGCGGCACCGCATAGCCGCCGAACAGCTCGAGTTCTTCGCCATTGACCACGTAGCCCGCGCCGACGCTGGCATTCAGGTATTCGGCCAGGTAGTCCAGGGCGCGCCTGCCAATCTCGTCCAAGCGATGGTCGCCCCGCAGCCGCAGGCTCAGGCCCGACAGGCCCGTCGTCACCCAGGCCTGCCGCGCCTTGGCGCGGTACTCGCGGATGTTCATCAGGGCCGACGCAAAGATCAGGACCAGCAACACCAGAGCGCCGCCCCAGGAATAGTAGGTCGAGGTCGTGGCCGCATCGCTCCAGGCGTCGCGCTCCTGCTCGACCCGGCTCATCTGCGACGTATAGAGTTCGCCGACCAGATCGCGCAGGCGGTCCATCGCCTCCTTGCCCGAATCGGTCCTCACCACCGCCAGCGCGCCTTCGACGTCTCCCGCCCGGCGCATCTCGACGGTGTTGTTCAACTCCGTAAGCTTTTGCTTCGTGATGCCCGCAATGTCATTGGCAATCCGGCGTTGCGTGGCGTCCTGCTGCGCGAATTCCTGCACCACGGCCAGGCGCTGCTCGATAAGCGGCACCGAACGCACGTAGGGTTCCAGATAGGCGGTGTCGCCCGTCAGCAGGTAACCCCTTTGCCCGATCTCGGCATCTTTCAGGGCCGAATTGAACAGGCTGAGCTGGCGCAGCGACTCGGTCGCGCGGTCCATGGACTGGACGGCACGCGTGCGCGTGTCCGCGGAGCGAACGTTGACAAAGGCGATGACCAGCGTGGCCACCGCGGCCAGGATGAATCCGGCCATCAGAGTGCGGGGAAAGGCCAGACGACTGGCCGGCTGCGGCGATTTCAGCATGAGATCGTTTACCAATTCAGGGAAAGCGCGCGGATTGCGCTAAGGCAGAGTGCGAAGAATTATAGGGACGGAGAAGCCTGCGGACCATCCTTCGCACGGGCGAACTATACAGGTATGCACGGTCCGGAGTTGCGTCTGGATACAACTACTACACCAACGCGGCGTCGGCATGCCCTAGGATTCGGCTTCCCGATCTGCAGACCGCCTTTCCGCGCGCCGCCCTTGGCCGGCGCGCCCTCGACCCAGCTAGAAGCGGCGGACAGCCGGCGGCGCAGACAACCGAATTCCCGCCGACAGTGGCACCCTATAAAAATGACGAAAATTCTTTTGGTGGACGACCAGCCCACGCTGGTTGCCCTGATGTGCGAGTTCCTGAGCAGCGAAGGCTATGACGTCACGACGCATACCGACGGACTCACCGCGCTGCAGCAGATGATCGACCTGCGCCCCGACCTCGTGATCACCGATCTGTCCATGCCCGGCATGGACGGCGCCGCCCTCCTGACCGCCATGCGGGATAACGCCTATCTGCACGAAACGCCGGTGCTGGTGCTGAGCGGCCGTCCCGAACATGAAATCCTGGAAGCCTGCGCGGGCCGCGCGATGCTGATGCGCAAACCGGCCAGCCCGGACGACGTGCTCAAAGCCGTGCGCGGCCTGATCCACGAACCCCAGCCGCAGTCCCGCCCGCGCACCGGCCCGTTTTCCGGCTCCCTGAGCCGCATCGGCGCCGCACCGCTCGCCCGCGCGGCATGAACGTCGCGCGCCCCCGCCGCAGGGCGGCCGCAAACAGAAAAGGCCGCTGCCATCAGGTAGCGGCCTTTCGTTTTGCGTCAACGGGTGTCTGACACCCCTCGTCTCCTCACCCCACATGCCCCCCCGCCACATACATCACTTGCCCCGTGATGTATGACGCCTCCGGCGCCGCCATAAAGCAGATGGCCGACGCCACCTCTTCCATGCTGCCCATGCGATGCATGGGCGTGCCGGCCAGGCAGTCCGTGTACATCTCGCCTTGCCAGATGCGGTCCTGGTCGGAGGGGGCTTCGGTGTTGCGCGGGATGGCGCGCACGCCGTTGTCCAGGGCGCCCGGCGCCACGCAATTGACGCGCACGCCGGATTCGGCCAGTTCCAGCGCCATGCAGACGGTGGCCGCGTGGACGCCGCCCTTGGAGGCGGAGTACGGCACGCGGTAGATGCCTCGCGTGGCGTTTGAGCCCACGTTGACGATGGCGCCGCGGCCTTGCTTTCTCATCACCGGGATCACCTCGCGGCACGACCACAGCGTCGGCCAGAGCGACCGGTTCACCTCGCGCTGCATCTCGTCCGGCGTGTATTCCCAGAATGGCTTCATCCAGATCGTGCCGCCCACGTTGTGCACGGACACGTCGATACGGCCGTGCGTGTCCAGCGTGTACTGCACCATCCGCTGCGCGCCCGCATGGGTTTCGAGATCGGCGTCGATGAACGACGCCTGCCCGCCCGCCTCGCGAATCTCGCGGGCCACGGCCTCGCCCAGTTCCGCGGCGCGATCGACCAGCACGACCGCAGCGCCTTCGGCGGCCAGGCGTTTGGCGGTGGCGCGGCCGACGCCCTGGGCGGCGCCGGTGACCAGCGCGATCTGATTGTCAAAGCGATTCATGCAACCTCCCGATCAATGTGCGCGCGACAGCTCGCCCGGCGCGGGTTGCGACGACTTGTTGTCCACAGCCAGCACGGCAAGCAGCGCCCCCGCCAGCGGCACGGCCAGCACCATGAAGAAGCCCGACGGGCCGAACCAGCCGAGGAAGCTGCCGCCGATGGCCGAGCCGATGATGGCGCCCGCGCGGCCAACGCCGATGGACCAGCCCGTCGCCGTGGCGCGCAGCGCCGTCGGATACGCGCCGATGACCAGGTAGTTCAGCGCCAGCTGCTGGCCACCGATGCCCAGGCCCGCAGCGCCAATCAGAATGAACACGAGCGTCCAGTCCGTTCCCGCGTACCCCAACCCCAACGACACCGCGATGCCCAGCGCGAACATCGCGATCAGCAGCGTCCGCGTCGACACGCGCGGCATCAGGTACGACAAGGGGAAGGCGCACACGATGAACACGAGATTCACGGTGAACGTGCCCATCGGCGCCTGGTCGGCCGGCAGGCCCGCGGCCTTCAGCACCGTGGGCAGCCACGACAGCAGCATGAACCACGCCACCCAGTTCAGCAGGTACACCGACCAGATCGCCAGCGTCTTGCGCGCATAGCCGTCGGTGAAAAGCGCCTTGACGCTGGCGCGGATGGTCGCGTCTTCCGGCACCGTGAAGCGTATGCCGGCCGGCAGCGGCTGGCGCGAGATCTTCGCGAGGATGCGGGCGACATACCCCTGCCCCGCCGCGTCGCCGCGCATGGCCTTGAACTGCAGCGACTCGGGCAGCAGCACCACCAGCGCCGCCAGCAGCAACAGCGGCGCCACCCCGCCCACGATGAAGATGCCTTGCCATCCGATCACGGGCAGCATTTTCGCGGCCAGCAGGCCACCCAGCATGGCGCCCGCCGGCAGGCCCAGCAGCACGCCGGTGATCACCGCGCCTCGATGGCGCGCCGGCGCGTATTCCGCCGCCAGCGCCAGCACGATCGGCGTGCAGCCGCCCATGCCCAGCCCCGCGATGAACCGCAGCGCCAGGATCTGCCACGTCTCCGTCGCGGCGGCCGTCAACAGCGTCGCCAGCCCGAAGACGGCCACGCCGATCAGCGCGGCGGGACGGCGGCCGATACGGTCGCCAACCAGGCCCAACGACATGGCGCCCACCGTCATGCCGACGATGCCGGCCGTCAAGATCGGCGCAAGGTCGCCGGCCTGCAGCTTGAATGCCGTCAGGATCGCGGGCCCGGTGAACGCCATTGCCTGCGTGTCGAAGCCATCAAACAGCGCGATCAGAAAACACAGGATCAGGACGCGCCATTGAAAGGCGCCCATCCGTTCCTGATCGATCAGGCTCGGGATGGAGATTGTTGAGGCCATGAGAGTCTCCCCGGGCTCGCGCGGAGCCCGTTATCGGTATGGGTATCGGGTGGCGGCATCGCGCGGTGGCGATGCCTGCCGGGTTCAGGCCTGGGCGGAAGCGCGCAGGCGATTGACGACCTGGTTGTCCTTGCCTTGCAGCAGGCCGGTCAGCACGACGTCGAATTCGATTTCCTTGTACGCGTCGGTCTTCAAGCCCAGCTCGGCGCCGCCCGTCTTGTCGGTCACCGGCGGGATCAGCGCTTCGCGGGTGGCGTAAGCGAAATCGTCCCAGATGAGGGGATCGCCCTCGATGTTGAATTGCGTCGTCAGCTTGCGGTGCTGGTCCGCGCTGACAAAAAGGTGCACGTGCGCCGGGCGGTTGCCATGACGGCCCAGCGCGTCCAGCAGCTGCTGCGTGGCGCCCTGCGGCGGACAGCCATAACCGACGGGCATCAGCGTGCGGAACTCATACTTGCCTTCCGAGTCGGTGCGGACCGCGCCGCGCAGGTTGAAGTCGGTCTGCGCGCCCGTCGGGTCGAAGTGCGAATAGAAGCCCTTGGAGTTGGCGTGCCAGCACTCCACCACCGCATTGGCCAGCGGCGCGCCGCTCGTATCGCGCACAACGCCGCGGATCACCAGCGGGCCGGCGTCCGCGTCCGGATCGAGATCGATGCGGGCAACGCCGTCCAGGACGGGCGCGCCTGCGACATACAGCGGGCCTTCGATGGTGCGCGGCGTGCCGCCGTCCAGGCCGGCCAGCTTGTCCTCGTGGTCCATGCGCACGTCCAGAAATTTCTCCAGCCCCAACCCGGCGGCCAGCAGCGCTGCCTCGCCGTCGCGGCCAAGCTGGTTGAGGTAGTTGACGCCGGCCCACACCTCGTCGGGCGTGATGTCCAGGTCGTCGATGGCCTTGAAAAGATCGCTCAACAGGCGGTTCAGGATCTGCTTGAAGCGCGGGTTGCCCTCGCTGCCTGCAATGTTGGTCGCGGCCTTCAGCAGGTCTTGCACTTCCGGGGTGTTGAATACGTCGAGGCTCATGTCTGTCTCCAGGGGTTGTCTATTTGTATGGGTACGGTGTGTGGGTACGGGCAATGCGGCGTTGCCTGCCGCCGCATCGCCTCTTTTTCAGTGTCTCTTGTCCGTGACCTTGATCAGCCCGTCGCGCGTAAAGCGCTTGACGCGGGCATCGTCGAGCTCGATACCGAGCCCCGGGCCGGCGGGCACGGTCAATTCGAAGTCGCTGTAGTCCAGCGGCTGCGCAAGGATTTCCTCGGTGATCAGCAAGGGACCGAACAGCTCCGTGCCCCATTGCAGATGCGCAAAGCTGGCAAACAGGTGAGCCGACGCGACCGTGCTGACCGCGCCCTCCAGCATCGTGCCGCCATAGAGTTCGATGCCCGCCGCATCGGCAATCGCCGCCACGCGCTGCGCCGCAAAAAGGCCGCCATTCTGCTCGATCTTGATGGCAAATACATCCGCGCCGTGCTGCCGCGCGATCTCGAACGCCGTGTCCGGACCTTGCAACACCTCATCGGCCATCAACGCCACCGAAAACCGGCGCATCAGCCGCGCCAGCGCCGCGGCGCTGGCCACCGGCTGCTCCACCAGCTCGCAACCGGCTTCTGCCAACGCCGGAATCGCCCACGCCGCCTGCGTCTCGCTCCACGCCATGTTCACGTCCACGCGCACCGCCCCGCGGTCGCCCAGCGCGCGCTTGATCGCAGCCACGTGCGCGATATCGACCTTCGGGTCCCGGGCGCCGATCTTCAGCTTGAAGATGCGATGGCGGCGCTCTTGCAGCATCTGCTCGGCCTCGGCAATGTCGCGATCCGTGTCGCCCGACGCCAGTGTCCAGGCCACCGGCACGCGATCCCGGCGCCGGCCGCCCAGCAGTTCGCTGACGGGCACACCCAGACGCTTGCCGTGCGCATCCAGCAGCGCAGTTTCCAGCGCGCTTTTGGCAAAGTGGTTCACCTTGACCAGCTTGCCCAGATGCGCCATCAACGCCTGCACGCGCGTCGCGTCCTGGCCGATCATCGCGGGCGCGAAATAAGCGTCGATAGACAGCTTCATGGCCTCGGGGCTTTCCGGCCCATACGCCATGCCGGCGATGGTGGTGCCCTCGCCGATCCCCACCACGCCGTCGCTGCAATACACCTTCACCAGCATCAGCGTCTGGCCATACATCGTGGCCACCGACAGCTTGTGCGGACGGATGGTGGGAAGGTCGACGAGACAGGTTTCGATGCGTTGGATGGTGGCTGCGGACATGGACGGCGTTGCGTAAAGGATGGTCACGAGGCGTTTATAAGACCCCGCGACTTTTCGCGTCCAATACTTTGGGAATCCGAATTGATACCTTTAAAGCATAAATGTTTTCGCCTTGCCCCAACAAGCGGCGCTCGTTTTTCGATACTTTCCGGGTCTGTCCGCAGGATTAGACGTTGAAAGCGTGCACGCGCGCGCTACCGCAGGTGCGCTTCGTGCAGGTCCAGCAGCCGCAACCGCAAAGCGAAACGCCACCAGGCCACTGGCGTCGTGGAACAGCGCCTCGCCTTCCAGGATGGCCATCATGCGGCGCGGGATGTGGACGCGCCGCGAGATCGCTTCGACCGCCACCGGGTCCGCCGGCGACACGATGGCGGCGATGGCGAACGCCACGGGCAACGGGACGCGAATGCCCGCGGATCGACGTGACCTTGGCTCAAAGGGGCGCGCACTCAATTCGCCGTGATCTTGCCCACTTCGATCACCTTCTTCCAGCGGGCAAATTCCTCGGCCTGGAATTTGGTGAATTCTGCCGGCGTGTTGCCGACGACCTCAAAGCCCAGTTCCAGCAGGCGCGGTTTCACCGACGGGTCATTCAGCGCGTCGGCGATGCCGGCGCGCAGCTTGTCGCGGATGTCGGCAGGCATGCCCTTCGGCCCGGCAAACGCCTGCCACGACGTCACGGTCACGCCCTTCAGACCCAGCTCTTCCATGGTGGGCACGTCGGGCAGCAGGGGCGAACGCTTCGCGCTCGTCACCGCGATGGCGCGCAGCTTGCCCGACTGGATGTGCGTGAGGCACGTGTTGATGTTGCTGAAACTGGCGTCGACCTGGCCGCCCAGCAGATCCACGATGGCCGGTGCGCCGCCCTTGTATGGCACATGAGTGGCCTGCGTGCCGGTCTCCTGCCAGAAGAGTTCCGCGGTCAGGTGATCCGAAGTGCCGTTGCCCGCCGAGGCAAACGTCATGCGGCCCGGGTTGGACTTCAGGTAATCCAGCACGCCCTTCATGTCGCGAAGCTGCGAATTCGCGTTGACCACCAGCACGTTCGGCGCCTGCACGGCCACCGTGATGTATTCGAAGTCCTTGAGCGCGTCGTAGCCCGGCTCTTTGACGAGGTGCGGGCCGATCACGAAGGGGCCCAGCGACGACACCAGCACCGTATAGCCGTCGGGCGCGGCGCGCTTGGCTTGTCCCGCGCCCAGCGTGCCTCCCGCACCGGGCTTGTTCTCGATCACGAAGGTGCCGCCGAACTTTTCCTGCAGCTTGGGCGCAACCGTCCGGGCGATCAGGTCGGTCGAACCGCCCGGCGGAAACGGCACCAGCATCGTGACGGGTTTGGCGGGCCAGTTCTGCGCCTGGGCCGATGCCGTGACGGCCAGGCCGAGCGCGAGCGTGGTGAACCATTTTTTCATGCGAGTCTCCTTTGGATTGGCGTCTGTCGCGCCGTTGGTGGTGCATGTGGTCCCGCCGCAAAACGGCGGGACCGGAATGGGTCAGATCCGCTTGCCGACCTCGACCGTGTCGCGCGTCCACGCGCGCGCCTGATCGCTGAGCGAGATGCCCAGGCCCGGGCGGTTCGGCACCAGCATGCGGCCGTCGCGGATCTCGAGCCGCTCATTGAAAAGCGGTTCCAGCCAGTCGAAATGCTCGACCCACGGTTCGGTCGGATAGGCGGCGGCCAGGTGCACATGCAGTTCCATCGCAAAGTGCGGCGCCAGCATCGCGCCGGCCTGCTCCGCTTGCGAAAGGATCTTCAGGAACGGCGTGATGCCGCCCACGCGCGGCGCGTCGGGCTGCACGTAATCGGCGGCGCGGTGGCGGATCAGCTCGCTGTGCTCGGCCGCGCTGGTCAGCATTTCGCCGGTGGCGATCGGCGTGTCGAACTGGGCGGCAAGCGCGGCGTGGCCTTCGTGGTCGTAGGCGTCCAGCGGCTCCTCGATCCACACCAGATTGAACTGTTCAAAGATGCGGCACATGCGCTGCGCAGTCGGGCGGTCCCACTGTTGATTGGCATCGACCATCAGCGGCACGTCGTCGCCCAGGTGTTTGCGCACGGCTTCGACACGCCGGATGTCCAGTTGCCGGTCGGGCTGGCCGACCTTCAGCTTGATGCCGCCAATGCCGCGTTCACGCGACGCGCTGGCGTTGACCAGCAGTTGCTCGAGCGGCGTGTGCAAAAAGCCGCCGGACGTGTTGTAGCAAGCGACCGAATCGCGATAGGCGCCCAGCAGCTTGGCAAGCGGCAGGTTGGCGCGGCGGGCCTTCAGGTCGTACAGCGCCACGTCGAAGGCGGCGATGGCCTGGGTCGACAAGCCGCTGCGGCCCACGGACGCGCCGGCCCAGCACAGCTTGGTCCAGAGCCGGCCGATGTCGCTGGGGTCTTCGCCGATCAGGACGGGCGCGATTTCCTTGGCGTGGGCAAATTGCCCCGGGCCGCCGGCGCGCTTGGAGTAGCTAAGGCCGATGCCCTCGTCGCCGTTTTCCGTCTGCACCTCGACAAATAGCATCGCGACCTCGGTCATCGGCTTTTGCCGGCCCGTCAGCACCTTGGCGTCGCTGATCGGGGTGGCCAGCGGCAGATAGCACGACGAGATGCGCAACCAGGCGATGCGGTCGGCGTGGGAAGTGGCGGTCATGGAAGTCTCCGGGTATTTAGGCGGTCCTGCATGGACCAAGCGAAAGAATCGTCACGTCATGAAGGGTCACGCCGACGAATGGACAACGTTGTCATTTGCGACCAAATAAAAAGCGCCGGTTATGCGGAGCTTGGCTGGCGGCGTGAGGAAAACGTTGCAGCTGAGGTTCATGATAACGTTGTCCAAATTGCGCGGCAAGCCAGCACGCGATCCGTACAAACCCGCACTTTCCGGTTCCATGAAGCCCAAATCCATCACCTTGCATGACGTTGCCCGCGCGGCCGGCGTGTCGCTCATCACTGCGTCGCGCGCCCTCGGCAACCCGGGCCGCGTTTCCGAGGCCACCATCGCGCGCGTCCAGCAGGCCGTCGCGGAAACGGGGTACATCCCCAATTTGCTGGCGGGCGGTCTGAAGTCGCGGCGCAGCCGCACCGTGGCGGCGCTGGTGCCCATCATCTCGGTCCCGCAGTTCCTGCCCACCATCGAAGCGCTGACTGCCGAACTCGACCGCGAGGGCTACCAGCTCATCCTCGGGCAGATGGGCTATGACCGCGGCCGCGAGGAAGCCTTGCTCAACGCCATGGCGGGACGGCGCGTGGACGGCGTGGTCGTTGCCGGTCTGTTGAGCGACATCCCCGCCGCGCACCGCCTGCGGGAGATCGGCATCCCGGTTGTCGAGACCTGGGACCTGACCGAGCGCCCCCTCGACATGTTGGTCGGCTTCTCGCATCGGCAGGTGGGCAGCGCCGTCGCCGAATTCTTCCTGTCCAAGGGGTGGCGCAACGTGGGCCTGGCCACCGGCGACGATCAGCGCGCCGCGGTGCGCCGGGCGGCCTTCCTGGAAACCCTGGGCCATGACGTGCCCACGGCGGTCGTCCCGGCGCCCAGCAACGTGGCGTCCGGCCGGCGCGCCGCCGCCGAACTGTTCGATAGGTCGCCCGGCCTGCAGGCGATTTTCTGTAGCGCCGACGCGCTGGCCGAAGGCGTGCTGACCGAGGCACGCGTGCGCGGCCTGCGCGTGCCGCAAGACCTGGCGGTCTGTGGATTCGGCGGGGCCGACTTCGCCGCGCACCTGGCGCCGTCGCTGACCACCGTGCAGATCGACGGCGCAGACATCGGCACCCAGGCCGCGCGCGTGCTGATGGCGCGTTGCCGCGGCGAGGCTCCACCAGAGCCCGTCATCGACGTGGGATTCCGGATCGTCGAACGCGAATCGACGGGCACGTCCGCTGCAACTTGAAAAGGTGTCTGACACCCGTTGTGACGGTGCGGCACGCTGACGATCGTCTCCGGAGGGTGTCAGACACCTGGCGGCCGATCGTCGAACGCGAATCGATGCACACGTCCGCTGCAACTTGAAAAGGTGTCTGACACCCGTTGAGACGGTGCCGCAAGCTGACGATCCTCTCCGGAGGGTGTCAGACACCTAGCGGCGAATCGTCGAACGCGAATCGATGCACACGTCCGCTGCAACTTGAAAAGGTGTCTGACACCCGTTGAGACGGTGCGGCACGCTGACGATCCTCCCCAGAGGGTGTCAGACACCTAGCGGCCGATCGTCGAACGCGAATCGACGGGCACGTCCGCTGCAACTTGAAAAGGTGTCTGACACCCGTTGAGACGGTGCGGCACGCTGACGATCCTCCCCAGAGGGTGTCAGACACCTGGCGGCGAATCGTCGGACGCGAACCGACGCACACGTCCGTTGCAACTTGAAAAGGTGTCTGACACCCGTTGAGACGGTGCGGCACGCTGACGATCCTCTCCGGAGGGTGTCAGACACCTGGCGGCGAATCGTCGGACGCGAACCGACGGGCACAGACACCTGGCGGCGGATCGTCGGACGCGAACCGACGGGCACGTCCGCTGCAAATTGAAAAGGTGTCTGACACCCGTTGAGACGGTGCCGCAAGCTGACGATCCTCTCCGGAGGGTGTCAGACACCTGGCTGGCCGCCTATCGCAACAGGCGGTTGTCAGACCGCGCCGCCGGTAGGAAAATCCCGCCGAGCCGCGCGCGTTCGACAGCGCGTCCCGAAGCGCCCTGCCGCCTCAGAAGGAACCGCCCGTGAAGGATGATGTTGGCCAGTACCAGACTCACCCCGTCACCCTGCTCAACCCCAACCCGGCGTCGGACTGGCTCTATCATTGCGCGATGAGCCTGCTCAAGCTGCCCGCGGACGATGCGATCTCGGCGCAGCTTGCGTACATGGGCGAAACCTCGGACATCGACCGGGCGTGGATGATCGAATACCGCCCCGACATGCTGCGGCTGCGCAATACCCACGAGTGGTGCCGCGGCCAGACCGAACCGTTCGTCGCCGAACTGCAGGACGTGCCGACCACGCTGATCGCCTGGCTGCACCGGTTCATGGTCAAAGGCCAGGCGGTCGCCATCCACGACGTCAACGACCTGCCGCGCACCGCGCGCGCCATCCAGGCCGAATTCCAGCGCCAGGGCAACAAGAGCGTGCTCAGCGTGCCGGTCTGCCATGACGGCAAGCTGCAAGGCATCATCGGTTTCGACACTACCGCGCGGCACCGGCGCTGGTCCGCCAGCGAGGTCGGCGCGCTGTACCAATGCGCCAACCTGATCGGACAAGCCAAATACGGAAGCGGCCGCACGCGGGCGCCGCTGGGCAACCCCGCTGCATCGGTCGTCTACCTGAGCATGCGCGGCGTGGTCCGGGGCGTTCAGCCGGAAGCCATCGTGGGCGTGCGCTCGGCGGGAAACTATAGCGAAATCTGGCTGGACGACGGCTCGATGGTGCTGGACTCGCGCGCCCTCGGTGTCTGGTCGACGCTATTGCCCGAGAAGACGTTCTTCCGCGTTCACCGCACCGCCATTGCCAACGCGTTGCATGTCATGGACGTGGACCGCAGAAGCGTCGACCGGTGGCAGATCCGGATGCGGGCCGTGGACGACGCGTGGCCGGTGTCCCGCGCGTACCGCAAGCCGCTGCGCGAACGCATGGGAATCTGAGCCCGGACCGCCGGCAGAAACGCCGGCCAATATGCCATTCATCACGCCGGGATGTTGTTTCGTCCTGACGCTGGTGGCTACGCACCGGGATTTTGGGATCATCGCGGCATGCGGAGGGACACCCGTTCCTCGCCGTCTTCAGAGAGATCCGCATTCTGACGTCCCGCCTTCTCCCGCGCATCCCCGTTCTTGCCCTGAGCGCCGCCTGCGCACTGGGCGCAGGCCAGGCCCAGGCCGCCGACCTGGCCTTGCAGGATGCCGTGTCCATGGCCGGCATGCAGATGTATCTGAACGGCGGCGCGCCGGGCCTCATCATCGCGGCGGTCCGCGGCAATGAGGTGGTGGTCCAGGGTTACGGCGAAACCGCGCCGGGCAGCGGCATCGAACCCGACGGCCAGTCCATCTTCCGGATTGCGTCGGTGTCCAAGGTGTTCGCGGGCGACGTGCTGGCGTCGCTGGCAGCCAAGGGCAAGCTCAAGCTGACCGATCCCCTGTCGAAGTACGCACCCGACAACGCCAAGGTCGACGCCAACGGCCGCCCGATCACGCTGCTGGACCTGGCGACGCATTCCGCAGGCCTGCCGCGCGAACTGCCCAACCCCGACGCCAAGCCCTCCGACAATCCGTTCGCCGCCTTCGACCGCGCCTATTACTGGAAGTGGATGGGCAGCCACAAGCCCGCCTACGCGCCCGGCACCACGACACTGTATTCCAACCTGGGCTATGGCCTGCTGGGCGACGCGCTGGCCAAGGCCGGCGGCGCGGACTACTCGACCGTGCTTGCCAACGAGGTCTTCAAGCCCGCCGGCATGACCGATGCCACCAACGTGCTGAACGAAGCACAGAAAAAGCGCCTGATGACGGGCCTCGATCCCTTCGACAAGCCCGACCCCAATGCGGTGGCGCCCGACATCATGTATGCCAGCGCCGGCGTGTACGCCACGGCCGACGACATGGTGCGCTGGATGCGCTGGCATCTGGATGGCGCCCAGCAGGCCCGCGAGAACGCCCTGCTGGCGCACACGATGTGGCTGCCGTACGACGGGCTTAAATCCGTTGTGGGCACCGAGGTCACGGACGCCGACGGCATGGGACTGGGATGGGTGGTCACCCTGCCGCGCAACGGCACGCCACTGCTGCTGGGCAAGAGCGGCGGCATTGGCGGCTTCATGTCGTACGTGGTGCTGTCACCCAACCGCGACCTGGGCGTGTTCGTCGTCGCCAGCCGCGTGAATTTCGGGATGTTCAACAACATCCATGCGCAGGTGCGCGAACTGGCGGCTGAGCTGGCGCGGTGAGGCGTCTGCATCGTGCGCGGCGCCAGGCCGCGGCGGCGCTGCTTGCCGCGGCCGCGCACGGCGCGTCGGCGCAAGAGGCAAGAGACATCTTCAAGACCGAGATCTTCCTCACGCCCTACAGCGATCTGGCCGACGGCGATGAGTCGTATCCGCGCCTGAACGGCAGGTTTCTGCTGATGACCGGCTACACCGGCTTTTTCGGCGTGCACGACGACAACGGCCAGCTTCCGCGCTCGCACTGGAGCAGCGTGCAGCCCACCGCCGAGGCCGCGCTGGTGCTGCAACTGACGCGCGAGTTCTCGATCCGCACCAAGGCCACGTTCAACTCGTCCACCAACGACACCAAGGACAACGCGTTCTCCGATCTGGGCGTGAACCTGGACAACCTGTTCGCGGCCTACACCGCCGACAACTACGCGCTGTACGGCGGCAAGATGGACCTGGGCTTTGGCGACGCCTGGCACGTGGTGGACGGCCTGTACTCGGGCTTTAACGAGAACTCGGAATTTCGCGGATCGATCGGCGTGGGCGGACGCTACACCCTGGGCACGTCGGGCCGCGGCACGCATTCCGTGGCCGCCCTGCTATTCAAGCGCGACAACACCGCCATGAACCGCAGGTTCAGCCTGGACGGCGGCCTGCTCGGTCCCGACGAGCCGCCAAGATTCAGCGACCAGTTCAAGTCGTTCATCCTTTCGTACGACTTCCGCGACCTGCCCGGCTTGCCGCGCATATCGGGCGGGGTGGACGCGGGCCGGCTGCACCTGGATCCGGATCAGGGCAAAAGCGCCAACACGGTGTCGGCCCGCCTCAGTTACGACACGCCGCTGGGCAACGCATGGAACCTGAACTGGTTCAACGAGGCTACGTATTCCAGCGCCTTTCGTGGCGCGCCGGTTTCCAACGGCAATGGCGTAACCTCGGTGTCGTTGTCTCGAGACCGCTGGCAGATCACCGCAACGGCCGCCGTGCGCAAGCTGACCGGCGGCGGCCAGACGCTGGCCCGGCATGGCCTGCTGGACAGTACGGATTGGGGAGTATCGGGCGCAGTCACCTACGTCACGCCCGTGGGGTTGATCGTGCAGGCCGGGATCACGCACCAGCGCGACCAGGCCCTGCGCCTCAACCAGGGCGTCTTTCGCATCGCTTACCAAGCAGGATTCTGAGGCCAACATGCACAGCACAACCACGCGCATCACCGCAACGATCGTTCTTGCCCTGGGCGGCGTCACGTCAGCCTGGTCGCAGCCCGTGCCGATTACCCCCGCCGACTACCCGCCGGCTGACGCGGTCGCCATACCGGCCGGCAGCCGCGAGCGCGCCGTCGCGGAACTGCCCGGCGTCATCAAGGACATCATGGAACGCAGCCAGGTGCCGGGCCTGGCCGTGGCGGTTGTCATCGATGGCAAGACGGTGCTGACGCAAGGCTACGGCACGCGCGAAGTGGGCAAACAGGCGCCGGTGGATGCCAACACCGTGTTCCAGATCGCGTCCATTTCCAAGTCGCTGTCGGCAACGGTCGCCGCCATCGAGATCACCCAGCGCAAGGCCACGTGGGACGACCCCGCATCGCGTCATCTGCCCGGCTTTGCGCTCAGCAACGCCTATGTGTCCGAGCACGCCACCATCGGCGATTTCTTTGCGCACCGCACCGGGCTGCCCCCCACGGCGGGCGACGATCTGGAAGATCTGGGCTTTTCCCGCAACGACGTCATCGCGCGCCTGCGCCTCTTGCCGCTCACCCCCTTCCGCACCTCCTACCACTACGCCAACTTCAGCACCACGATCGGCGCCGAGGCCATCGCCCGTGCAGCAGGACGCCCGTGGGAGCAGCTGGCCGACGAACAGCTCTTCAAGCCGCTGGGCATGGCGTCGACCAGTTACCGCTATGCGGACTTCGAGTCGCACGCCAACCGCGCCTTGTTGCACGCCTACCAGAATGGCCACTTCGTGCAGGCGGGCAAGCGCAACGCCGATGCGCAGGCGCCCGCGGGCGGCGTGTCCTCCACGGTGGTGGATCTGGCGCAGTGGCTGAAACTGCTGCTGGCTGATGGCCAACATCAGGGCAAGCCGCTGGCCGCGCCCGGCGCGCTGCTGCCCGCGCTGTCGCCGCAGGCCTTCAGCGCCCCCGCGCCCGATCTGAAGTCGCGTTCCGGCTTCTACGGCTATGGCTTCAACGTCAACACCGAAACCGGCGGACGCCCTGCGATGGGGCATTCCGGCGCCTTCCTGGTGGGCACGGGAACCACCTTCCGCATCGTGCCCTCCGCAGGCATCGGCATCGTCGTGCTGACCAATGGCGCCCCGGTCGGCGCGGCGGAAGCCGTGGTGGCCACGTTCACCGACACGGCGTTGTACGGCAAGTCCACGCGCGACTGGTATGCGGCGTACCACGGCGCCATGAAGAAGCTGTTCGAACCGCAGGCGGACCTGACCGGAAAGCCCGATCCCGCCAAGCCCGCGGCACCCAAGGCGTTGTCGCAGTACACCGGCACGTTCGACAACCCTTACTACGGCCCCGCCCGGATCGAAGAAGCCTACGGCGCGCTGACGCTGGTGCTGGGCCCCAGGGACATGCGCTTTCCCGTGCGCCATTGGGATGGCGACACGTTCGCGTTTTCGCCGGCCGGCGAAGCCGAAATGATCGCGTCGCGAGCATCCATCGTCTTCAAGATGGACAAAGGGCAGGCCCAGGGCTTTGACATCAAGTACTACAACGACAGCGGGCTGGGGCACTGGGTCCGGAAATAGCGCCCCCCTGCCCGCGAGGCGCGCCGGACGCATCTACGACTAAAGGCGGATTTGCGGCGATTCGGGGTCCTTGAAGCTGGCGGTGCCGTTCTAGTCAACCTGACCGCAAACTGTCGTCGAGCAGGTTCCCGTCGCCCCCGCTTCGGGCTACAGTGCTCGTTCCTCGGGATCCCGAAAGGATTGAGCATGGCCGACGACAGTACGCTTCTCAACGACAACGCGGTGTACAGGACTTTGCTGGAATCGACCAAGGCGATTCCCTGGAAGATCGACTGGGCCACGATGAAGTTCGCCTATATCGGCCCCCAGATCGAGGCGCTGCTGGGCTGGCGCACGGATAGCTGGGTCACCGTCGAAGACTGGGCCATGCGCATGCACCCCGAGGACCGCGAATACGTCGTGAACTTCTGCGTCTCGCAATCCCAGGCCGGCGTCGACCACGAAGCGGACTACCGCGCGCTGACCAAGGACAACGGCTACGTGTGGATCCGCGACGTGGTGCACGTCGTGCGCACGGAAAGCGGCGAACCCGAGGCCCTGATCGGCTTCATGTTCGACATCACCGAGCGCAAAAAGACCGAAGAAAAACTGCTCAGCCTGCAGAAAGAACTGGAGGTGCTGTCCTTCAAGGACGGCCTGACCAATATCGCCAACCGGCGGCGCTTCGACAGCAGTTTCGAACTGGAATGGGAGCGCGCCCGCAGCGAGCGCCAGCCCTTGTCGGTCTTGCTCTTCGACGTCGACTTCTTCAAGCAATACAACGACCTGTATGGCCACACCCAGGGCGACAAGTGCCTGATCGAGATCGCCGAGACGCTGAGCCTGGCGCTCGATGGCCCGCGCGATCTGGTTGCCCGCTACGGCGGCGAAGAATTCGTCGTGCTCCTGCCCGAGGCCGATGCCGAGGTGGCCCGCAAAGTCGCCGAACGATGCCAGCGACAGCTCCAGAAGAAATCCATCGTGCACGCGCTGTCGCCGCACGGCCGGCGCGTCACGGTCAGTGTGGGTGCGAGCACGGTGGTGCCGGATGACCAGCATGCGCGCGGCAGCCTCATCAAGGCGGCGGATCAGCAGTTGTACCTGGCCAAGAACAACGGGCGCAACCGCGTGGAGCATGTGCAGTTGGGCGCGTAGCGTCCTCCTGGGAACGCGGCCGCGTCCGGTCACCCGCCGCGAAAAATCCCGCATATCGGAACAGGCAGCCGGCCAACACCGCCGACCCGCCTTTTTCGCCCGCAGTTCCCCGTATTGCACCGCAACATAATGTGCTGTAGTGCCCGGGTGGAGGGCGCATTCCGCGCCCCCGTCGCGTGCCCATCATGTCCAAACTCAGAAATCTCTCTCTCCGGAGCAGCCTGACCGCACTGGTGCTGTTCTTCATCGTGATGCTGGTGGCCGTTGGCGCCATCGCCATGCAGCAGCTCTGGAGCATCAGCCAGAAGCAGCGCGCCATGTACACGGAAACCGTCATGCCGCTGCGCGTCGTCGTCGACGCCGCCCGCCAAGGCGCCACGCACTTCCGGCGCATGTATGTCTATATCTGGAACACCGACCCGCAAGGCCGCCAGAACGAGCTGCGTCTGAACGAAGAATCCGAAAAATCCGTGTTGCAGGCGCGTGACCGTCTGCAGCAGGAGCAGGACCCCGCCCTGCGCGCGCTCGGCGGCAAGCTGGCCGACACCTGGACCCGCTACAAGGCGGCCGTCAACGACGTGAAGGGTCTGGCCGACCGCAACGATCCGACCGCGATGACCGTGCTGCACAAGGACTCGGCCGAGCTGCATGTCGCCGCGCGCAACATCCTGATGGAAGCGGCCAAGCGCCAGGAAGAACTGGCCCGCCTCGACACCGAAGACGCGGCCGCGGCGGTCGAACGCACGTTCTGGACGCTGACCGCGCTGATCGTGCTGTGCGCGCTGATCGGCAGCATCCTGGGTCTGGGCCTCGTGCGCTCCGTCATGCGCCGCCTGGGTGGCGAACCCGCCTACGCCGCGCAGATCGCCCAGGAAGTCGCAAAGGGCAATCTGGCCGTGCGCGTGCAACGCCGTGAAGGCGATCAGACCAGCGTGCTGGCCAACATGGACGCCATGCGCGCGAACCTGGCGCAACTGGTGAGCCAGGTGCGCCAGTCCAGCGAGTCCATCGCCACGGGCGCCACGCAGATCTCGTCCGGCAACGCCGACCTCAGCCAGCGCACCGAAGAACAGGCCGCCAACGTCGAAGAGACGGCGGCCTCGATGGAAGAGATGAACTCGGCGGTAAAGCAGAACCTGGAATCCGTGCAGATGGCCGGCAGCCTGGCCGGCTCGGCCAGCGAAGCCGCCGCGCGCGGCGGCGAAGTGGTCGGCAACGTGGTCAGCACCATGGATGCCATCTCGGCCAGCTCACGCAAGATCGTCGACATCATCGCCGTCATCGACTCCATCGCGTTCCAGACCAACATCCTCGCCCTGAACGCCGCCGTCGAAGCGGCCCGTGCGGGCGAACAGGGCCGCGGCTTTGCGGTCGTGGCGAGCGAAGTGCGCGCGCTGGCCCAACGCAGCGCCAGCGCCGCCAAGGAAATCAAGCAGCTGATCAGCGACAGCGTGGGCAACGTCGAAGCCGGTTCGAACCTGGTCGGCGAAGCCGGCAGCACCATGAACGACATCGTGACGCAGGTGCGCCGTGTTGCCGACCTGATCGCCGAAATCGGCGCCGCCGCGCACGAGCAGGGACAAGGCATCTCGCAAGTGGGCGACGCCATCAACCAGCTCGACCAGACCACGCAGCAAAACGCCGCGCTGGTGGAGGAATCGGCCGCCGCCGCGCACAGCTTGAATTCGCAGGCTGCCACGCTGGTGAAGCTGGTCAGCGTCTTCCGTCTTGCTGAAGACGACGCGCCGCGTTTCTTGGCGCAGCCGCAGGTTGCTCAGGTGCGCGAGGTGCAGCCGGCAGCGGCACAGCCCGCAAAGCCGCAACGCGCGCTGGCCAAGCCGGCGTCTACCCGGCCGGCAGCCGCCAAGCCGGCGGACACTCGCCGCGCCCAAGCCAAGCCCGCCCCGCAATCCAAGAGCCCGCTGCGCGTGCCCGGCGACCACAAGCCCGCGCAGTCGAATGATGATTGGGAAAGCTTCTGATCGCCGTGGTGCGCCGGGGGTCGAACTGATGGTTGGTGCGTCATTGACGCACCCTCAGTAGCGCTTCGCTACCGATTGGCGGCGTGCCGCGCTTAGCGCCCAACCGCGTATCGCCACGTTGCAAATCGAAGCGACCTCGCCCTGCCCGCTCACCTATGCTGGTCCTTCCGGCCCACGCGGCCGCCTTTCCGAGGAGCAGCGTATGTTGGACCACATCGAGATTCACGTCAGTGACTTCGCGCGCAGCCGGGCGTTCTACCTGAGTGCGCTGGCGGCGATGGGTTATGTGCCGCGCAAGGCGCTGGCGACGGGCATGGGCTTTGGCATCGGGGAGCCCGACGACGCGGGCGACCCGGGCGGCGAGTTCTGGATTCATCAGGGCACGCCCAGCACCCCGCGCGTGCATATGGCGTTCCGCGCGCGCAGCCGCGCCGAAGTCGATGCCTTCCACAGCGCGGCGCTGGCGGCCGGCGGCCGCGACAACGGCGCGCCCGGTTTACGCCCGCAATATCATCCGCACTACTACGGCGCCTTCATCCTGGACCCCGACGGCTACAACGTCGAGGCGGTGTACCATCGCCCCGCCTGATGCGCCTGACACGCCATACCCGCGCCGCCCCCGGGTTCAGGGCTGACCGGGCGGGCGCACACCCAGCGCGCGCATCCACGGGTTGTCCGCCATGCCTGGAATGGGCGCCATGCCCGGCATCGGAAAGCCGACGGGATTGAGCGCGGCGTCTTGCAGCACCTTGGCCCACTCGCGCGGATCGATCGGTTCGCCCATGCGCGCGCGGACGTCCAGCAGATCCAGCGCCGCGCGCCGGTGCCCCGCCTCGGCTGCATCGCGGAACAGTCGTTCGGCCACGGCGTAATTCTTGGGCACGCCCCGGCCCATGCCGGTCAGCTCGCCCAGATAGGTTTGCGCGGGCGCGAACCCCTGATCGGCGGCGCGCTGATACCAGCGGGCGGCCACGGGGTAGTTCTGCTGCACGTGCTCGCCATTTTCGGCGATCAGCCCCAAGGTGGTCATGGCGACCACATCGCCCGCCTTGGCGCGCGCCTGCAACGACGCCAGCCGGGGCTCGTCCACATACTGCGCGCCCCGCTCAATCTCGTATTCCCAGGCGCTCATGCGCGCCTTGATCAGATCGCGTCCCAGCGTGGGCGACGGGCCTCGGCCTTGAGCCGTCTGACCGGCGGATGCCCCCGGCGTCGCGGGCGTCTGGGCGTCCGCCAGCGTGGTGAAGGTGACGGTGCCGACCAGGCTGCTGGCGTAGTGCGGTATCTGCCGGTAGGCGGTGGCCACCTGCACGTCGGCGGTCAATTGCTTGAAGAAGGTCTCCACCGGCGCGGAGCCGGGCAGCGCGCGCAGCCCTTGCGCGAAGTAGTACGCGTAGGGGCTGTGGCGGGGGCCGTCGTTGCCGAAACCGTCCTCGGCGGTGGCTCCGGGCTGCGTGGAGAAGGCGATGAGCTCGCCGCCCGCGGGCACCGCGTGCACGAGCCCCGAGGCGGGCGTACCCCGCGTCAGGTTGGTGCGGCAGGCGTCCAGCACCATCAGGCGGGCGCGCACGTTGGCGCGCCGGAGCGCCTGCGACACGCGCTTGAGGCTCAGCGAGCTTTGCTGCGCCGTGCGGATGCGCACTTCACTCAGCGGCAGCGGCAGGTCCACGCCGAACAGATAGTTCACGTCGTCCACCGCGACGGCGTGTCCGGCGAAGTACATCAGCGCCAGGTCCCCGCCCGTGGCGCGAAGGGCAAAGTCGTCGACGGCGGCTTCCATCTGCGCCGTGGTCAGGTCCGTGAGCAGGGTCACGTCGATCTGGCGCTGGCGTAGCGAGTCGGCGATCAGGCGCGCGTCGTTGACCGGGTTGACCAGCGCGTTGGCCGGGACGGCGTAGCGCGCGTTGCCGATCACCAGCGCGTAACGGCGCTTGGCGGGTTCGGCTTGCGGGTCGGCCTTGGATTTGGTGTCCGATGCGGTCTTGGGATCCGACACATTGGCGGAGGGACCGTCCTCGGGCGCGGGCGCCGCCGTGGTCGGCTGGGGAGCCGGCGCGCCCGAGCGGGCCGGCTCCTCATCCATCATGTTCCGGTTGTTCAGCCCCCGCGCATTGGCGCCCGCCGCAAACACGGCGCCAGCATGCCCCCCGCACAGCCCCGCGCCGATCAGCGCGGCCAGCAAGCGCCGCCGCAGGAGGGGTTGCGCGGGCGCGTCCGCCACGTTGGCGTCTGCGAGTTCGTTGATGGGCTTCATAGGAAACTTTGGGTCTGACGTGGTGGTGGGCTTTGCGTTGGGATTGACGGCGGGCTTGCGCCAGCGCCTCACGGCTTGGGACACGCGCCGGCCGGCGCACCGGTGGCAGACAGCGCGCCCAGCGCCGTCGCGGCATCGCGCAGCGACGACTCACGCGCAGCAGCCAGGACGTATCGCCCGTCCGCATCGGGTCCATCGACGATGGACACGGCGTACTGGGACAAGGTATTGCGCAACTGCCGCGCCGTCAGGGCGTCGGGAAGATCCACCACCAGCCGCGGACATGACGCACCGCCGCGCGACAGCACATCGTCGGACATGACTACCTCGGGTCCTCCCACCGGCGCCTGCTGCACCACCACGACGGACAGCATGATCGCCAGCGCCCAGCCCAGCGGCATCAAGGGGCTGGCGGGCGTGGGCCACAGCCACTGCCACAAGCGCCGCAGGCGCGACACCGGCGCAGGCGCAGGTGCAGGCACAGGTTCGGAAGCAGGCGCGGGTGCCGACTCGTGCGCCGGCGCGGCCTCCACGCGCTGCCCCAGCGCACGCAAGAACGCAGCCTCGCGCTCGCCCTGCCCGATCTCGTTATGCGCAAGCTGCCGCGCCTCGGCCAGGTTGCGCCACGCCTCCAGCTCCTCCCGCAATGCGGGATCGCGCGCGAGATCGGCTTCAAAGGCCCGGCGGGCATCGGCGTCCAGCTCGCCGGACAGATAGGACAGCACTCGGTCTTCAGCCATCATCAGTCCATCCCCTTGCGGGTGCATTCCGTCACCAGCTTGCGCGCGGCATGCAGGCGGCTCTTCACGGTTGGCACGTGCAGGTCCTGCTGCCGGGCGATCTGTTCCATCGGCATGTCGTCCAGATACAGGAACATAGTGGTTTTCAGCGTATCGCTGAGTTTGTTGAGGCAGTCGCGCATGCGCTTGACCACCGACAGGTGCTCGTACGCATGCGCGGGGTCGGCAAAGGGCGAGGCATCCGCCACCTCCCGGGCGTCGTCAAACGCCACGTCGTCCAGATCCCCGCCATCCTCGGAACCCGACCACTGCACCTCATGCCGCGTGCGGCGATGAAACTGGATCAGCTCGTGCAGCGATCCGCGGTACAGGTAGCCGCCCAGCTTGCTGACGGCCAGTTCATGCGCCGTCCATCCGCCCTCGGGCTGGCCGTGCAGAAAGCCCTCGTCCTTGAACGTGCGCGTCTGCAGAAACTTCATGAGCGCGTTGTTGAACGCGTCCACCACGCCTTCGGGCGGGACATTGAAGAATTTTCTGCGCAGTTTCAGCGTGATGTGCTGCTCGGCCTTGTTCCGAAACTCCAGCGCATAGCGCGGGTCGGTGTGCATGATGCGCAGCAGCGCGTCGACGTTGTTGATGACGTAGCGCTTGGATTCGAGCGTGTTCATGGTTCAGGTTCTTGGGGCTGCGGCACCTTAGCTGCGCAGACGCGGAAAATCAAGCGCGGCGGCGCAACGCGGCGACCCCGCGGACAGTGAAGGCCAGCGCGATGGCGGCAGACAGATAGAAACCGAATCCGAACGACAGACCGCTCCACAGGTTGGATGCCATGTCGCCCGCCAGGCTGCGGCCGGCGCGCGAATTGCCCATGATGCCCGCAAACTGCCGCGTCGCATTCATGAACTCCTGCACCTGCGAGACCACGCCCGCCAACGCAATGACCCACAACACCAGCGGCGCGAAATACCCCAGGCGCGCCGCGCGATGGTCCAGCAGCGAAGGCAGCAGCGGCCCCACGACGGCCAGCAGCCAGAGCAAGGCATAAAAGCCCGCGCCGGACCCCTGCCCTGCCATCGCGCCCTGCACGCTTCCGCCGTTCTGCAGGCGCAAGAGGTCGTAGAAGCTCAGGCTGGCGCTCGATCCCATCATGCGCACGGACACCACCGCGAACAGCGTGGTGCCCAGAAGGAACAGCAACGCGCCCGCCGCGTCGCCCCGGTTGACGCGCTGAACCGCGATGGCCGCCAGCCGTGCCGCGTGGGTCTTGGCCTGCGTCAATACGTCTTGTGCTTTGTCCTGCATGGTGTGTTTCCTTGTTTGGGTGAGGCGGGTGCCGATATGGACGGCCAGTATGGACGGCCGGTATGGTCGGCCGGTATGGACGCCGATACTGAGCCCTACGCGCAGCGGCGCAAAAGGTTCGATTTTTTTTTCTGCCCTTTCTTCGGCCGATTGATTTGCCGGGTTCGGTTTATCCTTCGTCGCTAAATTTTTTCCGAACCTTTTTCAAGACGGCGCGTAGCAAGGAGCAAGGGCTCGCCATTTCAGCCCCGCACGCTGGAATGCCCCCCGCGTCTTCCACGTGCCGATATTTCCCACTTATCAAGAACGGAGCGTTGAATCATGTCCACCCCCACCCCGCTGTCCGCCCTGTACCAGACCGTGGTGCAAGAAGAACTGGGCCTGGTCGCCAGCTTTGACGAGCAAGGCGATGTGGTCTTCAAGTATCCCGACATGGGCATCATGTACTTCAGCCTGAGCGATTCGGACCCGGAATTCCTGCGCCTCGTCTACCCCAGCTTCGTGCAGGCCGACGAACTGGAACTGACCCGCGAGCAATTCCTTGAAGTCATCAACGTCGTGAACAACCGCTGCAAAGCCATCAAGCTGACGCTGCCGCAAGAGGACGCCGGTCGCCCCGCGCGCGTGTCGGCGTCGGTGGAAAGCTTCGTGGCTGCTCCCGACACCCTGCCCGACCTTGCGCTGCTGCGCGCCATCGTGGCCCGCTGCGTGTCCGCCGTCCGTCACGGGGCGCACGAGCTGGTGAAACAGTCGATGGAACTGAAGCAGGGCAATTGAAACAAGTCTGGCCCTGCGTTGTAACTGTGAGATACATTGCAGGGCTTTGACAAAAATGGCGCCCGCGAGGCGCCAGGTTTTTAGCCTTCCCATGATGTCATTGCGCCTGCACGTCTCTCGTTCGTTGATCCTTCGCCTTGGGGCCAGTTTCCTGTTGCTGGCGGGCTTGTCCGCCTGCGCGGTCAAGACCAATTCGAGGGGCAACCTCGTGTACGGCGTGGACACCGCCGCCCTCTTCGGCACCGAGATCGGCCAGTTTCCGCTGCAAGACGGCGGACAGGGCACGCTGCGCCGCGAAGGCAAGAACTTCTCGGTGAAGCTGTCGGGCAACCAGCGCGTGGTGCCCCTGAACAACGTGGAATCCGCGCGCATCGCGCGTACCGAGAACATCGGCCCACGCACCGTGGTCGTCATCGAGACCCAGCGCCGCAACTGCGATTACCGCTATACCGTGCTGGCCATCCAGGGGTCCGACGTGCTGTCGTGGGACGTGGGAAATTGCCGCGACCGGCCAGTCGTGCTGGTCCAAAATGACGGCAGCGCCCTGACTCTCGACTTTCCCAAGGGCTCGGCGATCGAGCGCTTTGTCTACACGCAGGATGGCCGGATGCGCCGCGGCGACGTGAAGAGCGTCGCGGGCTTGAATCCGCGCGCCAAGCCGTTTGCCGACGAGTCGCTGTATCCGCCCGGGTATATGGATTCGATCCGGCTGCATGGCGTCTATCCGCCGCCCTCGGCGCCGGCAGCTCGATCGGGCAAGGCGGCAAAGCCCGCCAACAGCGGCCGCCGTGCCGCCCCCAATGCCCCCGCTGCGGTTCAGACGCAAGCGGCGGGCAGCTCCGCTGGGCGCGTCGCGCCACCACAGCAGCAGCGCGTGCCCGCCGGCGATGCGCCGGCCGCACCACGCTCGGGCGCGGCCTCGCGCGTGCCGGCCAAGCTGGATCTGCCCGACGAGGAAATCACGTCGACCCGTCTGGATCTGAGGGATTGATCGTGCGCCAAGCCCAGATTCGCCAGATTCTCTTCCTGATCGTCCTGACGGTCATCTACCTCAGTTTTGAACTGGGCTTTAACGCCCGGCTGCTCGATGTCGTTGGCAGCCGCGCGACGCCCCACGATATCGAGGAACTGGAGTTCTTCGGCCGCACCCTGTCCGGCATCGCCGCCGCGCTGGTGGTGCTGCAGCTCATGCTGGCCCGGCGGCTCGCCACCGGCGGCCGGCCGTCGTACCTGAAGATCGCCGTTGCCTGCGCCGTGACCGCGCTGCTCGTTTTCAGCGCCATCAAGATGATGGTGAACGTGCTGGTCGACTCGCGCGACGGCGAGTTCCGCCGCATTGCCACCAACGCCGGCCTGCTGCAACGCTCGCTGGTGCAGGGCGACCTGCATCTGGATGGACTGGTCGACGACGGCGTCTACGCGCGTCCCGAGGGCAAGGCATTCCTGGCGGTATTCCAGGTGCTGCTGTCCAACATCGACAATCTGGACGACAAAGTCGAACCCAAGAAGCGCCAGGTCATCCGCACCGACCTGCAGCGCCAGATGAAGACCTTCACCTTCGATGACCGCGAAGTGCGCATGACGTCGCCGGGCATCCGTGGCTATCACCAGGTCTACACGAGCGTGATGCAGTCCGTGGCCGAGCGCTGGAAGCAGTACGCCGGCGTGCCGGTCGCGTCGGATATCGGCCTGGCGCGCGAACAGGATCGCGCGTGGGGCGACTACCGCCGCAACCTGTCGCGCCGCGGCTGGACCCCGGAAAGCGTGCCCGCGCGCTATCAAGGCCGCGTGGTGCAGGACGTGCGCAAGCGCATCCCCGTGCCGGCTGGCTGGCAGCCACACGACCGCGCCACCTTCAATGAGGCGGTCGCGCAGCAATACTGGAAGACCATGCGCAGCCGCACCGTGCATGTCGAGGGCGACGCCATCCCGCCCGGCCTGTCGTACGAAGACTTCGTGGCGCGCCCCGGCGTCCAACGGCTGCTGCGCCAGACCTTGATGGTGCCAGCCACCATGAACGTCGCGCCCAACTACACCGACGCCGCCGGCTTCAAGCGCCTGTACGACGGCATGCTGGACCGGGCGGTGGACGAAGCCATGCCGCGCTTTTCCGCCAGCAGCGCGGATTTTGCGCGGGGCGGGCAGCATCACAAGCTGGGAGAGGACGCCGCGCGCGCGGCCATCGTGCCGCCGGTCGCGCTGCTGTTTTCGCTGCTGGGCGCGGTGGGCCACTTCGGCAAGCTGCTTTACCTCATCGTCAAACTTGTCGTCTGGCTGCGCACGCCGGCCGGCCAGCGGCCGGGGCGCACCGCCACGCGCGCGGCGGGCCTGGCGCTGGTGTTGACGCTGGCCTGCGTCTGGACCGCGTTCTCGTTCATGCAGAACGGCGTGACGCAAAGCGAACTCTTCCAGCAGATGTCGCGCGTGGAGGCCGGCCGCGATGACGAATCGATCGGCCAGGCGCTGCGCCGCCGCGTGCTGGCCAACGTGGCGCATGTGATCGTGGTGGGCCAGGCCTACACCTACCCCTTCAACGAAGCCGTGCGCACATATTTGCTGGGCGGCTTCCGGTTCGGATACCACGGCAATGCGGGCTAGCCGTCAATAGGCCGGCGGCTTCGCCTCGCGTCCGGCAGAAGCGGCGTGCGCCAGCGCGCGGGTGATGATGCTGGTCGACACGTTGGCAAAATAGCGCGCGCCCATTGCCCCGTACTTTTCCTCGTCCTGCGGCGTCAGCGCGATGATCCCTGAGCACTTGCCTGCCCCGGCGATCGCGCGCAGCCCGGCCTCGATGGCGCGTTGCACGGGTTCGGCGTTCCAGTCGCTGCCGTGACCCATTGCGTGCGCCAGGTCGTTGGGGCCGATGAACACCGCATCCACGCCGTCCACCGCCGCAATCTCGCCCGCCACCGCAATGGCCTCGGGCGTTTCGATCATGGCGATGAAGCCGATGCCGTCGTTGCTGCGCTGCGTATGCCCAGCGCCGCCGAAGGCCCCGTAACCCGCCGCGCGCGTGCTGAACGCGCTGCCGCGTCGGCCCAGCGGCGGATAGTGGATCATGCCGGCCAGGCGCCGCGCCTGCTCGGCGCTTTCGACCATGGGCACCTGCACGGCGCTCGCGCCCATGTCCAGGATGCGCGGCAAGTCCTGCTCGAAACAGCGCACGATGGGCACGATGCCCGTGGCCCGCGCGGCGCGCAGCATGTGTTCGGTCATGCCGAAGTCCGCGCTGCCGTGCTCGTTGTCCAGAATGATGAAATCGAAGCCGGCATACGCGCACATCTCGACGATGGCTGGGCTGGGCAATCCGTTGAACAGGCCGCGCAGCGGCTTGCCGCTGCGCAACATGTCCGGCAGGCGGCCGTCCAGCGGGAGGCGGGGATCGGTCATGAAAGTCTCCTGTGTCGGGGCGGGATCAGTCGGCCTGGATGCCGGCGTCCTTGATCACCTTGCCCCATTTTTCTATTTCACTGCGTTGGAACTTCGAGAATTCTGCCGACCCGCGGCCGTCGGGCGCCACACCCAGCGTCAACAGCTTGGCGCGCACGTCGGGGGTGTTGACGATGGCCGCAATCTCGCGCCCCAAGCGCTCCACCACCGGCGCGGGCGTGCCCGCCGGCGCAAAGATGCCTTGCCACGATTGCATCGCAAAGCCCGGCAATCCCTGCTCGGCAAGCGGTTTGACGCCCGGCAGGTCCGCCAGCGGCGCACTTGATGTAACGCCCAGCACCTTGACCCGCTTGGCATCGATCATCGGCCGCGCGGCCGCGACCGTTTCAAACACCATGTCGATCTGTCCGCCGATCAAATCCACCATCGACTGGGATCCACCCTTGTAAACGATCTGGCGCAACCGCGTGTCCGAAATCGACTGGAAGAGCTGTCCCGACAAATGCTGCGACGTGCCCGCGCCGGCCGTGCCGTACGTCAGCCCGTCCGGGTCGGCGCGCGCGGCGTCGATCACCTGCTGCACCGTGTCGAAGCGGCTGTCGGCGCGCACCACCAACGCGTTGCTGACCATGCCCACCAGCCCGACGGGCGTGAAGTCCTTGACCGGGTCATAGCCCAGCGACTTGATGAAGAACGGGTTGACGGCATGCGTGGTGATGGTGCCGCCCACGATGGTGTAGCCATCGGGCTCGGCGCGCGCCACCTGCTGCGTGCCCACAATGCCGGAAACGCCCGGCTTGTTCTCGACGATGACCGATTGCCCGAGACGAGCGCTCAATTGCTCGGCCATCAGGCGCGCGACGCCGTCGGACACGCCGCCCGGCGAAAACGGCACGATGTACCGGATATTTTTGGTCGGCCAGGCGGGCGCGCCGCCTTGGGCGTGGGCCATGCTGGCGGTCAGTCCGATGGCCGCTACGGCGGTCAGGGTGCGTACAAAAATGCTGCGCATGCGTTTGTCTCCTGGTGTCAATGAGCGCGGTCTGCGCGCGCTTTTTTTGGTAATGCCGGAAAAAAAGGAAAAGCGTGTCGTCAGGGCCCCGCCCGGACCGTCGCGCGTTCGACGAGACCGCAGGGCACGACGATGTCGCGCGGCCGCAGTTCGGCCTGCATCTGTTCGCGCAACAGCGCGACGGTGGCGTCCACCATGGGCTCGACCTGCTGACGCACGGTGGTCAGGCGATACGCGCCCCAGGCGGCTTGCGGCACGTCGTCAAAGCCCACGACGGCCACGTCCTCGGGCACGCGTACGCCCAGCTCCTGACGCAGCACGTCCAGCGCCGCGATCGCCATGTGATCGTTGCCGGCAAACAGCGCGTCCGGCGGCTCCGTGGCAAACATCTTCCGCACGGCGGCCTGCGCCAGATCGAAGTCGTAGTGGCCCACTTCGCGGCAGGAGACGTCGTGGCCGAGTTCCCGCAAGGCATCGCGGTAACCGCGTTCGCGTTCGATGCTGGTGGAAGAATCCTCCAGCCCCGCCAGGTAGCCAAAGCGCCGGTAGCCGCGTGCCGCCAGCAGGCGCGCCACCAGTTGGCCGCCCGCATAGTTGTCGGACGTGACCGAGCTGCTGGCGTGACGCGCCAGCCCGCCCAGAATGGACACCCGATTGAATTGCACGACCGGTACGCCGACCTCGGCACAACTGCGCGCCACGTTGGACGACAGCATGGCGGACGCCATGACGATGCCATCGACCTGATACTGCAGGATCTCGGCCAGCACGCCGTCGGCCGCCTCGTCCACCTCGGCGATGAACATCAGCACGTGGTAGCCCTCTTTCTGCAGCTTCTGTGATAGCCGCTCGATCACCAGCGGGTAGAACTGGTTTTCCAGATAGCTCATCACCAGCGCCACGATGCGGCTGCGTCGAGTGATCAGGCTGCGTGCCAGCGCATTGGGCCGATAGCCCAGCTTTTGCGCGGCCGCCAGCACCTTGCGCCGCGTCTCTTCCGACACGCTGGCGCCGGGGGTGAACGTTCGGCTGACGGCCGACTGCGACACCTGCGCCAGATCCGCCACGTCCTGCGCGCGGGGCGCGGTCCTCATGCCGCGGTCCATCCTGCATCCAGCATCAGGGCGCTGCCCGTCATCAGACTGGACGCGTCACTGGCCAGGAAGACGATGGCGCCCATCACCTCGTCCAGACGGCCGACGCGGCCCAGCGCGTTGCGCGCACAGACCCAGTCCCGAAACCCGGGCTGCGCCAGCATGCCCGCCGTCATGGGCGTTTCGATGAAGGTCGGGCACACGGTGTTCACGCGGATGTTGGCGGCGCCCAGCTCCCACGCCAGCGCGCGCGTCATGCCTTCCAGCGCGTGCTTGCTGGCGCAATACAGCGTGCGCCGGGGACTGCCCACGTGCCCCATCTGCGACGACACATTCACGATGGATCCGGCGCGGCCTTCCATGATCAGACGGCGCGCCACGGCCCGGCAGGTGTAGAAGGCTGCCTTTACATTCAGGTCCAGCACGGCGTCGATGTCCTCGTCGGACTGATCGACGAGCGGCTTGGGGCGATTCATGCCCGCGTTATTGACCAGAATGTCGAAGGGCTCCGCGCGTGCGACCGCCTGGTCCACGGCCGCGGAATCCGTCACGTCCAGCACCAGCGGCACACAGCCGATGCCCTCAAAGCGCAAGGCTTCGCACACTTGCAAAAGCTCAGCCTCGCGCCGGGCCGCCACCGTGACATGCGCGCCCGCACGGCCCAGCGCGGCGGCCGCCGCCAGCCCGATGCCGCCGCTGCCGCCCGTCACCAGGGCGCGGCGACCGTCCAGGCGGAAGTCCGGTCCTTTGGGCAGCGCCATCATGCCTGGGCCTTTACCGGCTGATACCACGGCAGGTCGGGGCGATTGCCATAACGGCGCACGCGGATGTTGGCCTGCTCGCCATGGCCCGCAAAATTCTCCATGTGGCACAGGCGCGAGCAATACTCGCCCATCGCCGCGCTGGCTTCGTCCGTCAGCACACGCTGATACGTGCAGGTCTTGAGGAATTTGCCCACCCACAGGCCGCCGGTATAGCGGGCGTTGCGGTTCGTCGGCAGCGTGTGATTGGTGCCGATCACCTTGTCCCCAAAACTGACGTTGGTGCGCGGCCCCAGGAACAGCGCGCCGTAGTTCGTCATCCGGTTCAGGAAGTAGTCGGGATCGCGCGTCATCACCTGCACGTGCTCGAACGCCAGCTCGTCGGCCACCTGCAGCATTTCCTCGTCGCTGTCGCAGACGATAACCTCGCCGCAATCGGCCCAGGCCTTGGCCGCGATGCCGGCCGTCGGCAGGATCGAAAGCTGGCGCTCGACTTCGGCCAGCGTGTCGCGCGCCAGTTGTTCGCTGGTGGTCAGCAGCACTGCGGGGGACGTGGGGCCGTGTTCCGCCTGGCCCAGCAGATCGACGGCGCACAGCTCGCCGTCCACGCTGTCGTCCGCGATCACCAGCGTCTCGGTGGGTCCTGCAAACAGGTCGATGCCCACCCGGCCGTACAACTGCCGCTTCGCTTCGGCCACAAACATGTTGCCCGGGCCGACCAGCATGTCCACGGGCGCAACGCTGGGCGTACCCACCGCCATCGCCACCACGGCCTGCACGCCGCCCAGCACCAGGATCTCGTCCGCGCCCGCCATGTCCATGGCGGTCACGATGGCCGGATGCGGCTTGCCCTGATACGGCGGCGCCGTGGACACGATGCGTTTCACGCCCGCCACCTTGGCGGTCAGGACGCTCATGTGCGCCGAGGCCAGCAGCGGATATTTGCCGCCCGGGATGTAGCAGCCCACCGCATTCATCGGCACGTGCTTGTGGCCCAGGACCACACCCGGATACGTTTCCACTTCGACGTCGCGCATCGAGTCGCGCTGGATCTGCGCAAAGTTGCGGACCTGGCTCTGGGCGAATGCGATGTCCTCGATCTCGCGCGCCGACAACTGCTTGCGCGCCGCCTCGATCTCGGCGCGCGACAGGCGGAAATCCGCCGGGTCCCAGTTGTCGAACTTGCGGCTGTAATCGCGCACGGCGTCGTCGCCACGGGTTTCGATGTCGCGGATGATGTCTTCGACGGTGGCGCGCACCTTGGCGTCGTCGTCGGTCTTGACGGCGGCGGTCCGGCCGCGCTTCAGATATCGGATCATGGTCTCGGGTCCTGCAAGCGTTGAAAGTTCTTCGATGGAGGGCACTTTCAAAGCCTTGCATACGTATGCAAATAGGGAGAAACCCGGAGAAACGCCGGCATTGCCGGGATGGCCGGATCGCCTCGATTGGCCAACTGGGCTGTCAGGCTGCCGACAGCCAGGCGCGAAGGGCTTTCGATACACTCTCGGGATCCCGCATCGATGACCGCCGCGCCGTCCGGCGCCCCACGTTCCCCTCATGTCGCATCCCGAATCGTTCAATCTGAAGCAGATCGCCGTGCCGGCGTTCGGCCCGTCGCTGCTTTACGGCATCAGCAACGGCGCCATCCTTCCCGTGATCGCGCTCACTGCGCGGGAACAAGGCGCGTCATTCGCGGCAGCCGGCCTCATCGCGGCCCTCATCGGCGTCGGCTCGCTGCTGTCGAACATTCCGTCCGCACTGATCACCGAGCGCTTCGGCGAGAAGCGCGCCATGGCCGGCGCCGCCTTGTTGAGCGTGGCGGGGCTGCTGCTCGTGATCGGCGTGCCGCATCTCTGGGTGCTCGCACTGGCCATGCTGATGCAGGGCTGCGCGCAATCGGTGTTCCAGCTGGCGCGCCAAAGCTACATGATCGAGGTCGTGCCGCTGACGTACCGCGCGCGCGCCCTGTCGACGCTGGGCGGGACGACGCGGATCGGCACCTTCATCGGCCCCTTCGCGGGCGCGGCACTGATTCATTTCATGGGGCTCGACGGCGCGTACTGGATTGCCGTCTGCGCCATGCTCGGCGCGGGATTCATCGCCATCAAGGCGCCGGACATCGAACCCTCGCACGCCAAGGCCTCAGGCGCGCCGCGCGCACGCATCGGCGAGGTCGCGCGCGACCATCGCGGCGTGTACGCCACGCTGGGCGTCGGCGTGATGCTGATCAGCGCGCTGCGCGCGTCGCGCCAGGTGGTGATTCCGCTGTGGGCAGACCATCTCGGTCTGGACGCCACCACCACGTCCCTCGTCTACGGCCTGGTCGCGGCGGTCGACATGTCGGTGTTCTATCCCGCGGGCAAGGTGATGGACCAGCGCGGCCGGTTGTGGGTGGCGCTGCCGTGCACGCTGCTGATGGGCTTGAGCCTGATGGCGATCCCGCTGACAGGCGGCGTGACGAGCTTCATCCTGGTGTCGCTGCTGCTGGGCTTTGGCAACGGCATCGGGTCGGGCATTGTGATGACGCTGGGCGCGGATGCCGCACCGCCCGGCGCGCGCACGCAGTTTCTGGGCATCTGGCGCTTCATGGCCGATCTGGGTGCAAGCGGCGGGCCGGTGGCGCTATCGGCGCTGACAGCACTGTTGTCGCTGGGCGGGGCATCGTTTGGCGTGGGGACGTTGGGCCTGGTCGCGGCTGGGGTGTTCTGGCGGTGGCTGCCGCGCCGGGCGTAGGCAGAACAGGCCGCGGCGAGCGGCATTGCCGCACTGCGTCATCGCAAAGCGCTGAACCTACCGCGTCGCGGCATCTCCGCAGCGGCACGCGGTACCCCTCAAAGCGTCCAAAATAAGTTCAAAAAATATCAACCAAATCTGTATTGCTTCAAGGATTCGCAAGTTCCAGAATTCTGTTCATGGGCGCAGCATGCCGCTTGAGGACGGAAAATGGATACGACGCATTGCACCAACCAGAGACAGCTAACGGTTCGCATCTCACGCGGCACGGAGGAAGGAAAGTTCTCCACCTACCTGGTCCCGTGGCGCGACAACCAGACCGTTCTGGACGTGGTGACGGAAGTCCAGCGAACGCAAGAGCCCGGCCTGTCGTACCGCTACGCCTGTCGCGTCGGCGTGTGCGGGTCCTGTGCGATGACCGTCAACGGCAAACCGCGTTGGACGTGCCGCACGCACGTGAGCCGCGTCGAAGAAGCGGGCGTGATCGTGATCGAGCCCTTGCGCAACATGCCGCGGATCAAGGATCTGGTCGTCGACATGCGCGAGTTCTTCCAGAAGTGGGCGCGCGCCGGCAATACCTTTGTCGGCACCGCCACGCGCAATGATCCGCCGGCGCTGGTGTCGCCCCAAAGCAAGCAACGCAAGCTCGCTGACGCGGCCATCGAATGCATCAACTGCGGCGTGTGCTACGCCGCCTGTGACGTGGTGTCGTGGGACAAGGACTACCTGGGTCCGGCGGCGCTGAATCGCGCGTGGACGCTCTATAACGACGAGCGGCACGCCGACCCCAAGGATGTTCTGCACAAGGCCACCTCCGGCAGCGGCTGCAATTCCTGTCACACGCAGGGCAGTTGCATGAAGCACTGTCCCGTCAGCCTGAGCCCGACCGGCAGCATCGCGGGCCTGAAACGCAGCGCCATCTTCAGCCTGCTCAAGGGAGGCTGACATGGAGGCCCGTCTGTTTGCACTCCAGCGCCTGACGGCAATGGTGATGGCGCCCTTCGTCCTGGTGCACGTCGGCCTCGTCATCTATGCGGTCCGCGGCGGCCTGACCGCCGGCGAAATCCTCTCGCGCACCGAGGGGAACTGGCTATGGATCGTCTTCTACGGCCTGTTCGTGCTCAGCGTATCGGTCCACGTTCCCATCGGCCTGCGCAACATCCTCATCGAGTGGCTGAAACTCGGCCGCGCGGCGGCGTCCGTCATCGGCCTGATGTTCGGCGCGGCGCTGCTCGTTCTGGGCATCCGCGCGGTCGCCGCGGTAGGCGGACTGGCATGAGAAAGTCCGCACGCAATCACCAGGCGTACTGGGCCTTTCTGGGACATCGGCTTTCCGGCCTGGCGCTGGCGCTGTTCCTTCCCGTCCATTTCTATGTGCTGGCCATGGCGCTGGACCAGGCCAGGCTTGACGCATTCCTGAAGCTGGCGGAGCTGCCGTGGATGAAAGCCGGTGAATGGGGGCTGGTGCTGCTTCTGACGCTGCATATGTTCTTCGGACTGCGCCTGCTTGCGCTTGAACTCCTGCCCTGGCGCACGCCGCGCGACGCGCGCGTCGCGTGGATCGGCTGGGGCTTTGCGATCTCGATGGCCACCGGACTGGCGTTCATCGCCGGAGTGATCTGACATGCGTATTGAAAACCACAAGACGGACATTCTGGTGCTGGGTACTGGCGGCGCGGGCCTCTTCGCGGCGCTGCACGCGAAGAAGGCAAACCCGTCGCTGCAGGTCACGGTGACCGTCAAAGGCCTGCTCGGCAAGTGCGGCTGTACCCGCATGGTCCAGGGCGGCTACAACGTCGCGCTGGCCGCGGGTGACTCGGTCGAGCGCCACTTCATGGACACGATCGAGGGCGGCAAATGGCTGCCGCGCCAGGATCTGGCCTGGCGGCTGGTCGAAGGCGCGGTCGAACGGGTTCGGGAGCTGGAAAACGAGATCGGCTGCTTCTTCGACCGCAATCCCGATGGATCGCTGCATTCCAAGGCGTTTGCCGGCCAAAGCTTTGACCGGACCGTGCACAAGGCGGACCTGACCGGCATCGAGATCATCAATCGGCTGATGGAGCAGGTTCGCGCGCTGGATGTGGAAGAACTTGAGGAGCACCGCGCCATCGAACTCATCCCGGCCGCCGACGGCTCGGGCATCTCGGGCGTGCTGTTCATCGACATGCGGGCGGGCACCTATCGGTTCATCCAGGCCAAGGCAGTTCTTTTGGCCACCGGCGCCGGCCCGACGATGTACCGCTACCACACGCCTTCCGGCGACAAGACCTGCGACGGCCTGGCCATGGCATTGCGATACGGCCTGAAGCTCAGAGACATGGAGATGGTCCAGTTTCATCCGACAGGTCTGTTGGGCGGACCGGATACGCGGATGACCGGCACGGTGCTGGAAGAAGGCTTGCGCGGCGCCGGCGGTTACCTGCTCAACGGCGAAGGCGAGCGCTTCATGACGAACTACGACAAGCGCGGCGAACGGGCCACGCGCGACGTGGTCAGCCGCGGGATCTACGCCGAAATGCGCGCGGGGCGCACAGGTCCGATGGGCGGCGTCTACATCCAGATGAGCCATCTTGGCCCGGAGAAAGTGGCCAAGACCTTCCCAGGCATGGTCAACCGCTGCAAGGACTGCGGATTCGACCTGGCCGGCGGAAAAGTCGAAGTGGTGCCGACCGCGCATTACCTGATGGGCGGCGTCGAATTCAATGTGGACGGGTCGACCGCCTCGCCCGGCCTGTATGCCGCGGGAGAGGACTGCGGCGGGGTGCACGGCGCGAACCGCCTGGGCGGAAACGGCGTCGCCAACTCCACGGTGTTCGGCGGCATCGCGGGCGACGCGATGGCCGCCTATGTCGCCAAGTCAGGCCAGTGGCGCGATCCGGACCAGCAGGTCATGGCGCGCGGTGTCGAACGCGCCGAGTTTCCGTTTTCGCGGCGTGCCGGACGCATCCACGAGCTGCGCGATGCGCTGTCGCAGACGATGTGGGACGACGTCGGCGTGCTGCGCAATCGGGACGCCATGGAACACGGCCTTGGGGCCATTTCCGGCCATCGCGCGGCCCTGCGCAACATCGGTGTCGCGGACGGCGACCGGCGTTTCAACCTGACCTGGCACGACTGGCTCAACCTTGAAAGCCTGGTCGACATCTCGAAGGTCATCACGGTGTCGGCGCTGGCACGCGAGAACAGCCGCGGCGCGCACTATCGCGAAGACTTTTCCGAACCCGGCGACCTGCACACCAGCTGCTACACCCGCGTCAGCGCGCAGGACGGCGAATTGCAGCTGGAGATGGTTCCGGTTTCCTTTGACATCGTCAAGCCGGGCGAATCGCTGATCGAAGGCGAAGCAGGCATCCCCCAAAGCTGAAGGCAACCCACCATGAGAATTCCCGTCCAGAAAATTGAAGAAGCCGCGCTGGAAATCATGCGCCGCGCTGCCATCGAGATACCCAAGGACTACAAGGAAGGCATCCAGGCCCTGCAGAAAAAGGAAACCGGCAAGCTGCCGCGATTCGTCATCCACGCCATGGTCGACAACTGGGAGGCCGCCGACCAGGACCGGCGCCCGATGTGCGCCGATACCGGATTGCCGCGGTATTACGTCAAGGTGGGCAACGAGGCCTGCGTGGACGCTGGTTTCGTCGCCGTGGAGCGCGCGCTGCGACACGCCACGGCCGAAGCCACCGTGACCATCCCGCTGCGGCCGAACCGCGTGCATCCGCTCTGGCGCACCGACCACAACAACAACGTCGGGATCAACGCGCCGGAAGTCGAATGGTCTTTCGAACCGGACGCCGACTGGATCGAAATCACCACCGTGCACAAGGGCGGCCTGTTCGGCACCGACTACCGGATGCTGTTTCCCGGCGACGGCATCGACGGCATCAAGCGCTTCGTGCTCGACACCCTGATCGCGTTCGGCAAGCGCGGCCTGGCGTGCCAGCCCGCCATCGTCGGCATCGGCCTGGGCGGGTCCAAGGACACGTGCATGCAGCTCGGCAAGCAGGCGGCCTGTCTGCGCACGGTTGGCGACCGGAATCCCGATCCCAAGGTGGCCGAACTGGAGCTTGAACTGATGAAGCTCGGCAACTCGATCGGCATGGGCGCCATGGGCTTCGTCGGCTCCGGCATGGTGGTCGATTGCCACATCGAATGCGGCTACACGCACACCGGCGGCATGCCCATCAGCCTGCATACGTTCTGCCTGTCTTCGCGCCGCGCCACCGCGCGGATCCACGCCAATGGGGAAATCCAGTACCGCACCGATCCTCAATGGTTCACGCCCTACCTGCGCCGGGAGACGGTCGAATGGTGAACAACGACGACGACATCAAGGTCTTTCATCTTGACCTGCCCGCCAAGACGGAAGACATCGCCAAGCTCGAACTCGGTTCGGCCGTGTACCTGAATGGACTGGTGTACACGGCCCGCGAGGGTGTCTACAAGAAGGTGCTGGATGAGGGCCTGCCCCTGCCGGTGGATCTGCGGTCCGTCAGCAACGTCAATTTCCATTGCTCGCCGGCCGCCGCCCCCGACGGCCACGGCGGCTACAACGTGGGCGCCGTCACCGCCACCGCGTCATTCCGGTTCTCCAAATGGATTCCCCGGTGGCTCAGCGAGACGGGCTGCCGCATCCTGATCGGCAAGGGCGGCATGCCCGCCGATGACTACAAGCAGGTGTTGGCGCCGGGCGGCGCCATCTACCTGACCACGGTGGGCTACGGCACGGGCGCCTTGCTGGGACGGGGCATCAAGCAGGTGCGCGAGGTGCATTGGCTGGATGAGCTGGGCATCGCGCAGGCGATGTGGCTGTTCGAGGTCAAGGATTTCGGCCCATTCATCGTCGAGAGCGACCTGGACGGCAACTCGCTTTTCGCGCAGCACGCGGAAGCGATCAACGCCGGCATCGAAAAGCTGTATGCCGGACTGAAGCCGCCCGCGCTGCACCGCTACGGCGAGACGGACGACCGCAAGGACGAAGTGATGTAGGCGCTGCGTCGCCACGCCCCGCAATCGGATTCCATTCAGAGAGACTGCGATGATCATCGACTTTCGGCTTCGGCCGCCCGTTGGCGGCTTCTTGAACACGCTGATGTATTCAGCGGGAGAACGGCGCGACGGCTTCACGCGGACGGTGGGATTCGAACCATCCAAAGCGGCGCAGCAGCAGTCGATGGACCTGCTTCTGCAGGAGATGGACGCGGCCCGCATCGACCGCGGCGTGGTGGTGGGCAGACTGGCCGGCGTGCTGGGCAGCGTGTCCAACGACGATGTGCGCGGCATCGTGGCCGGGCACCCGGACCGGTTCATCGGTGCGGCCTCGATCGATCCCACCGACCGCCGCAAGGCATGTCAGACCATCAACCAGGCCATCGAAAACGGCTTCCGGCTGATCAACATCGAACCGGGTTCCTATCCCGTGCCCATGCACGCCGACGACCGGCGTCTCTATCCCATCTATGGCCATTGCGAGGACGTCGGCGTTCCCGTGATCATGATGGTCGGTGGCACGGCGGGGCCCGACCTGAGCTATTCCGATCCGATACGAACCGATCGCGTCCTGACGGATTTTCCCAACCTTAATGTCGTGGTTGCCCACGGCGGTTGGCCGTGGGTCAACGAAATCCTGCACCTGGGGTTCCGGCGGCCGAATCTGTGGCTGTCGCCCGACATGTACTTTTCCCGCATGCCCGGCTGGGAGGAATACGTAAAGGCGGCCGACAGCTTTCTGTCAGACCGGATGCTGTACGCCAGCTCGTTTCCCTTCTGTCCGGTGCAAGGGTACAAAGAATGGTTTGAGCGCTTGCCGATCCGTGAGGAAAACCTGAAGAAGGTCATGGGAGGCAACGCCCGGCGGCTGCTCGGGCTGTAGCGCCCGCATCCCGCGCGTTTCGCGACGCCCACCGACCAGGACGAATACTGCATGGACATCCGGACCCTCTACACGCTGATTGCGATCGCAGACCACGGCAGCTTCGCCGAGGCCGGGAACACCATCGGCCTGTCGTTGTCAGCCGTGAGCATGCAGGTCCGCGCGCTGGAGGATGAGCTGGGCATCACGATCTTCGATCGCAGCCGCCGCCCGCCGATCCTGACGGACACGGGCCTGGCGCTGGTCCACCGGGCGCGCGACCTGATCACGCATTGGGAAAGCATGAGCGCTTCGCTCAAGAAGGGGACGTCGGCCGGCCTGCTCAAACTGGGCAGCGTGCATACCTGTGTGTCGGGCGTGCTGCCGCTGGCCTTGCGCCACCTGCAAAAGCAGGGGCACGGGCTGGAGGTTCACGTCACCACGGGGCTGACGCACGACCTGGAGCGGGCCATCTATCACCGCCAGCTCGATGTCGCCATCGTGACCGAGCCGGACGCGCCGCGCTCGGGGCTGGACTTTCTGCCCTTCGTCGAGGAGGAGCTGGTCGTCATTGCGCACCGGTCGGTGCAAGGCGCCAGCGACCAGGAAATCCTGGAGCAGACACCCTATGTCCGATTCAACCGCTCAGCCCGCGTCGGCCATCTGGTGCAGGAAGAAATGGTGCGCAGGCGCATCACGGTGCGATCGACCATGGAGATCGACAACCTTGAAGGCGTCATCGCGATGGTGGCCAACGGCCTGGGCGCGTCCGTGGTGCCGGCCAGGCGCGGCCGCAACGAGTTCCCGCCGGGCATCCGAGTCATTCCGTTCGGCGCGCCGACGATCACCCGCCGCCTGGGCATCCTGGCGCCGCAGGAGAATCCCAGATCCCATCTTTCGCAGTTGCTGCTCGATGCGTTGAAGTCGGTTTGCGCCAGCCAGACCCGATGACGGCGCAGGCGCGTCCCAATCCCTGATCCGCAGTAAGTAGTCCAGCAGTCCCGCAGTCCGCAGCCCAGTAGTTCAGTAGTCCGCCAACAATCACCGCGACGTCCCAAAAAAATCGAGCCAATCGGCTTGAGGGGCAGTTGCTGCCTGGCGAAACCCGCCCTGCCCGCAGATCGGCGGGTCGCGCCTACCGCGAGCGAAAGGAGACAAACCCGTGAAAGACGACAATCAACTTGTGCATGGACGCCGCCGGCTCATCAAGGCCATGGGATACGGGCTGGCCCTATCACCGTTTCTTGCGACACCTGCCCGCGCGAATTGGCCATCGGACAAGGCCATCCGCATGGTCATCCCATTCTCGGCGGGCGGCGCCACCGACCTGCTCGGGCGCGCGCTGGCCTCCGAAATGGGCAAAGGCCTGAACCAGAGCATCGTCGTCGAAAACCGTGCGGGCGCCGGCGGCAGCGTCGGCGCGCAGGCCGTGGCCGGATCCCCCGCGGACGGCTATACGCTGATGCTCGCATCGGGCAGCATGTTCACCGTCAATCAGTTCATCTACAGCAAGCTGCCCTACTCGCTGAATGACTTCAGCCTCATCGCCAAGGTCGCCAGCGGACCGATGGTCATCACCGTCAATGCCGAACTGCCTGTCAACAACACGCGGGAACTCATCGCCTACGCGAAGGCCCGGCCCGGCAAACTCAGCTTTTCGTCCGCCGGTGTCGGGAGCCAGACACATATGGCTGGCGAAGCGTTTACCGACGCTGCCGGGATCGACCTCATGCATGTCCCGTACAAGGGCGAAGGGCCCGGCTACACGGACCTGATGGCCGGAATCATCCAGGTGGCCGTCGGCAACATCAATGCGATCGCGCCGCTGCTCAAGGGCGGCCGCCTGCGCGCGCTTTCCGTCACGGGCAAGGAGCGCGCGGCCTTGCTGCCCGGCGTGCCGACCACGGCCGAGGACGGCGTGCCCGGATTCGAGTTCACCGGCTGGTTCGCGCTGATGGCGCCTGCCGGCACGCCGCAAGGCGCGATAGACCGGCTGCTCGCCGTTGCCAAACAGGCCGTTGAACAACCGGGCTTGAAGCGCTACCTTCAGGACCAGGGCATGGCCCCCACCATCGTGCCTGCCGCGGCGCTGCAAAAGGAGATCGCCGCGGAGTCCGCCAAATGGCAGGCCCTCGTGCAAAAGAAGGGAATCACCGCCACCTGACCACCCGCCGGGCGCCGGCACGCCCCAGCCCTGTTTCACCCATCGAGGTCCCTTCCCGCCTATGCCCGCCGAATCGCTCGCGCTTGTCATCCCCGTCATATTCCTTGCCTACACGGTCTTCGGGATGACGGGATTCGGCGCGGCCATGGTCGCCGTGCCGGTCCTGGTGCAGTTCATTCCCCTGCAACTGGCCGTGCCGCTGGTGGTGCTGTTTGACCTGACCTGCACCGCCCTTGTCGGCGGACGGAACTGGAGACGCGTCAGCCTGGCCGAATTCAAGCGCCTGCTGCCCTGGATGCTGCTGGGCATCGCGCTGGGCGTCACGCTGTTGCGCGACGCCGGCGCCCGCTGGCCATTGATCCTTCTGGGCGCGTTTGTGCTGGTCGTGTGCATCCAGGGCCTGCGGGGCGCACGGGGTGGCGCCAAGGCGCCGCTCAAACCCTTCTGGGCGTTTCCATTCGGCATCGTTGGCGGCGTCTTCAGCGCGCTGTTCGGCACCGGCGGCCCCATCTACACGATCTATCTGTCGCGCCGGTTGGATGCGCTGGAGCAGTTCCGGGCAACCATTTCGGTCGTGATCCTGCTGAGCGGGATCGTGCGGGCGGCAGCCTTCGCGACCGCAGGGCTGTACTCCAACCCGGACATCCTGCGCGCCGCCGCGGTGCTCCTGCCCGTTGCGCTCATCGGCCTGTACGCGGGGTCGCGCGCCCGGACCCGGGTGTCTCCCGAACTGCTGAAGCGGTCCATCTTCGTGCTGCTCGCGATCGCGGGCGCGGGCGCGATCTACCGCGGGTGGATGTCTCCGGCATGAGCGGCATTGCGCCGCCCGCGCCAGTGAAACGCGGCGCGGGCTGGCGGCCGCCTTCCTGCCACCAGCCGCAACGGTCACTTCGCCGTTGGCATCGCAAACTCGGCGCCCTTGCCGATGCTCTCGGGCCAGCGCTGCATGATCGACTTCTGGCGGGTGTAGAAGCGCACGCCTTCTTCGCCGTAGGCGTGCATGTCGCCAAACAGGCTGCGCTTCCAGCCGCCAAAGCCGTGCCAGGCCATCGGGACCGGAATGGGCACATTGATGCCCACCATGCCCACTTCGATGCGCCGGCCAAATTCGCGCGCCACATTGCCATCCCGCGTAAAGCACGCGACGCCATTGCCGAACTCATGCGCGTTGATGAGGTCCACGGCCGCCTTCAGGTCCTTGACCCGCACGCAGCCCAGAACCGGGCCGAAGATCTCTTCCTTGTAGATGCGCATGTCGGGCGTGACGTGGTCGAACAACGTGCCGCCCATCCAGAAGCCGTCACCGCATCCCTCGCCCGCTTGCGTACCCCGGAATCCCCGGCCGTCGACCAGCAGCGTCGCACCCTCTGCCTCGCCCTGCGCGATGTAGCCGCTGATGCGCTCGTGCGCGGCGCGGGTCACGATCGGTCCCATTTCGGCGGCCGGGTTCTCGCCGTCCAGCACCTTCAATGCCTTCGTACGCTCGATCAGCTTGGGCAGGAGGCGGTCGGCCACGTCGCCGACCAGCACGGCCACGCTGATCGCCATGCACCGCTCGCCCGCCGAACCGTAGCCGGCCCCGATCAAGGCGTCCACAGCCTGGTCGATATCGGCATCGGGCATCACCACCATATGGTTCTTGGCGCCGCCCAGCGCCTGCACACGCTTGCCAAGGCGGGCGCCCGTCTCATAGATGTAGTTGGCGATCGGCGTGGACCCGACAAAGCTCACCGCCTTCACGCCGGGATGCGTGAGCAGCGCGTCCACGGCGACCTTGTCGCCCTGCACCACGTTGAACACGCCATCCGGCAGCCCCGCCTCGCGCAGCAGTTCGGCGATGCGCAGCGACGGACTGGGATCCGTCGGGCTGGGCTTGAGCACAAAGGTATTGCCCGCGGCGATCGCCACCGGGAACATCCACATGGGCACCATCACCGGAAAATTGAACGGCGTGATGCCGGCCACGACACCCAGCGGCTGGCGCAGCGTCCAGTTGTCGATGCCCGTGGAGACCTGTTCGGTGTGCGCGCCCTTCAGCAGTTGCGGAATGCCGCAGGCGAACTCCACAATGTCGATGCCGCGCGCGACTTCGCCCTGCGCATCGCTGAACACCTTGCCGTGCTCGGCGGTGATCAAATGAGCGAGCTCGTCGCGGTGGCGGTTCAGCAATTCAAGAAACCTGAACAACACACGTGCACGTCGGATCGGCGGCGTGTCGGCCCACGCAGGAAAGGCGGCCTGCGCGCTGGCCACCGCGCGCTGCACCTCGTCGGGCGTGGCCAGCGTGACGTGCCGGGTGACGGCGCCCGTGGCCGGATTGAAGATGGGCTGGCGGGCGCCTGTCCCATCGACACGGGATCCGGCGATAAAGTGTCCGGCGACGGAATCGCTGGCGCTGCGCGTGGTGGCGTTCATGGGTTTCTCCTGTGCTCAAGCGTGATGTGCGGGTGCTGGCACTATGTCGCGCCGCCGGCCGCCCGTCGAGACCAGAAGGCTGGAATCAGTGTTTGCAGTTTTGAACAATGGGAAATGGCATGACAAAGACGAGACGCCTGGAAGACTTGTGGTCGCACATTCACTGCCTGGGCGTGCTGGCCGACACGGGTAGCTTCACGGCGGCCGCCCGCCGGCTGCAGATCAGCAAGGCATCGGTCAGCCAGCGCATCGTGGAACTGGAGCAGGCGGCCGGCGTTCCCCTCGTGCGGCGCACGACTCGCAGCGTCAGCCTGACCGAAGCCGGTGCAAGCCTGGTCGACCAGACGGCGTCGGCCTATCTGCGCATCGAAGAAGGTTTCTCCGCCGTCCGGGATCTTTCCGAAGGCCCGCGCGGCGTACTGTCCGTGACGGCTCCCGTCGCGTTGGGCCGCCAGGTCATTGCGCCGCTGATATCGGGCTTTCTTGTGCGCTTTCCGGACGTTCGGATTCAGCTTGAGCTCAGCGACCACCTGGCCTCGTTGGCGACCGAAGGATTCGACCTGGCGATCCGGCACGTCGCGGGCGTGCCCGACACCCATGTCGCCACGTTGATCTGCGAGACGCGCTCGGTGCTCGTGGCCACCCCGGAATACCTGACGACACACGGCACGCCGCGAACGCCGGCGGACCTCGAGGGCCACAATTGCCTGCACTATCTGCGGCGCAGCGGCGGCGCCACCTGGTCATTCGAGTCTCAGGCGCGGGATAAACACGTGGCCGTGCCGGTGCGCGGGACCTTCACGGCCAACAACAGCGAAGTCTTGCGGGAAGCGGCCGCGGGCTCTGTCGGCATCGCGCTGCTTCCCGATTTCAGCGCTGGCGAGGCCCTGCGGCGCGGAACGCTGGTCGAGGTCCTGCCAGGGTGGCGCGTTGTCGGCGACTATGCCGAACGCCTCTACGCGGTGCGGCCCTATACGCCGCGCGTACCTCTTACCGTCACATCGTTCGTCCAGTATCTGCGCAACGCCATTCCGGCCGCCGAGGGCCTCGGCGGCCCGTCGGCCCCGCTTGCGAGCGGCTAGTTGACCTGCAACCCCGCCTTGGCCACCAACTCGGCATAGATCCTGGAACCCTGATCGACGTACTTAGCCGTATCGGCGGGCGACAACACGTGGGGGATGCCACCGAAATTGGCGTTCCCCTCGATCCACTTCGGGTCCTTTGATATCTGCTGGAGAGCAGAAGCCCACTTATCAACCGCTTCCGCGCTCATGCCCGGCGGCCCGAAGAGCCCGCTCCAGCCGATCACCGCCTCAAGCTGCGGGAGTTTGGATTCCCGTGCGGTCGGGATATCCGGAAACTGCGCAAGGCGCTCCGGCGTCGTGGTCAGCAATGCGCGCAACTTGCCCCCCGCAAGAATGCCCGTCATCGAACTGAGGTTGTTGCAGGCAAAATCCACATCGCGGCTCAGGACCGCCATCGCCACCTCGCTGCCGCCCTTGTACGGAACACTGACGGCCGCATCCGGCTTCAATCCCAGGCTGCTCAGCAACAGTTGCGGCGCCAGGTTCTGCACGGTCGCGGGGCCGGAATGGCTGTAGTTCAGTTTCCCGGGCCGGGCCTTCAACGCCTGGGACAGGTCGCCGATGGTCCGGTAGGCGCTGTCCGGATGGACCACACAGACAACGGGGTTCAGCTCCAGCAATCCGATGAACGTGAAGTCCTTCGAGGTATACGGCGTCGTCTTGGGCTGCAAGGCGGGCAAGAGGACCTGGGAACCGATGCGGCCCATCAGCAGGGTGTACCCGTCGGGCGCCGCATTCTTGACCGCGGCAGATCCGATCGCGCCGTTCGCGCCCGCCTTGTTGACCACGACGACCGGCTGCCCCAGGACACCCTGCGCGGCGGCAGACAGATTGCGCGCCGCCATGTCGGCGTCGCCGCCCACGCTGAACGGCACGATGAGCTGGATGGGTTTCGCGGGGTAAGCCTGGGCAGCGGCCAGGCCGGGAAAGGTGAGAAGCAGGCAAAACGCGGCGCGAGTGGACCCGCCCGGGCGGATGCCGGTGAGGCTGATCATGGGATGTCTCCTGTTCGTTCTACGGGACGAAACCGGACTGCGGCGACGCTCGATGCCTTGAGGTCAATGACCGGTCGTGGACTGCGTGGATGCTGCGTGGAAAACCGGGGCGGCCTCGCCCGCGAGGGATACATTGATGCAGGCCGGCAGGCCGCTGTCGGCTGCCTGTCTCAACGCGGCGGTCAGCCCCGCGGCGTCGTGCGCCGCAAAACCCGCGCCCCCCAGCGCAGACGCAACGTCGTGATAGCGAGCCGTCGGTGCAAGCTCGCACCCGATCAGCCGCTGCGGTCCATAGGTGCGCATCTGGATCAGATGTTCGGCGTTCCAGCGCAAGTCGTTGCCGATCACCGCCATCACCGCCGCACCTTCGCGCACCGCCGTATCCAGCTCCATCATGTGGAATCCGGCAGTGCCGTCTCCCATCATGACGACCACCGTCGCGCCGGGCCGCGCGATCTTTGCGGCGATCGCATAGCAGACCCCCGCCCCGATCGCGCCGGACATGCCATTGATGATGCGTACCGGCGCCTGGCAGAACGCCTGCGCCCACTGACCGAACTCGCCGCCGTCGCAGATCAGGATCGGGTCGGGCGCGGACGCCAGGAATGCCTGCACGGTCTCGCACAGCGCGCGCGGACCCATAGCGCCTTGCGCCGGCGCGGACGGCGTCTTCACCGTCCGGCTTTGCAGCGCTTCATCGACCTGGGCGCGCCACGCAAGGCGTTCGGCCGGCGGATGCGCCGCCGCCACCGCCGCCATCGCCACCACGGCGTCGGCCTGGAATGTCAGGACCAGACGCGAGCCAAGAAGCCGGCCCGCGCGTTCCAGCATCGCGGGGTCCGGGTCGATGACCGCAACACGGGCGTTTTCCCCGAGCGCGCCCGTGCCGCCGAATCCCAGCGTGAAGTCCAGGCACTTTCCCGCCAGCACGATCAGATCGGCGCTTGGCATGATGCTGGCCAACGCGCCCAGCGACGGATCCTTCAGCCCGCGGGGGCTTTCCATCGGAATGATGCGCACCCCCAGCGCTTCTTCGGCTGCCGCGCGCGCGGAACGTCCCTGCGGCCGCGCGCTCGTCGGCCCGGCCAGCACCAGCGGACGCTGAGCCGAATGCAACAGGTCAGCCAGTTGGTTCAGGCGCGTGGCATCCAGCGCGGCGACCGGCGGGGCCGCGGACACGTCAGGTAGGTCTGCGATACCCGATTCGGCTATCAGCAGGTCAAAGGGCAACGCGACGTGGACAGGGCCCCGCCGAGGCGCAAGCGCCTGCGTGATCGCGTTTTCGAGCGCGGGGCAAAGCTCGGCTGCGGATTGCGGGCGGACCGACAACTTGGTCAACGGACGGGTGATGGCGACCTGATCCAGCTCCTGGAACGCACCAGTGCCATCTTCCGACACCGAGGAGTCGCCCGAAATCAGCAGAACCGGGCTTTCCGCCTGCGAGGCAGAATACAGCGGCGCGAGTCCATTGGTCAGGCCCGGCGCCGCGGTGATCATCGCCACCCCGAGTTCGCCAGTGATCTGCGACCACGCATCTGCCATGAAGACGGCGGCCGCTTCATGCCGCACGTGGATGATGCGGATGCCTGCGTCGATACAGGCATCGTAAAGCGGCATGATCTGGTTGCCCGAAAGGCTGAAAATGGTCTTGACGCCCCGCCGACGCAGCGAGCGAATGATCAACTCAGAACCAAGCACGTTTGTCTCCCCCAGAGGTTGCGCTTGGCTGTGCCGTGCAACCTTTTATTGATCCGACATGTTTCTTTGACCCATTTGCGGCTCAGTGTATCGGGTAACCGCGGCATTTAGGTTGATGTTTTTTGAACCAAGGATCACGCCCTCCGAGGCGTGGCGGCCTGCCCTCAGACACCGAAAGCGGAGACCTCTATGCAGATCGGCGCGCCTGTAGTTTCATACCGTCTTGGGGGTCCATGACATTGCGCGGCGGTCGCGCGGCCCACCTCGAAGGCGACACCATGGCAAAAAGACACCTTGGCGCGGCAGTTGGCCTCATGACCTGGATGATGACGATGACCCCCAGTTTTGCCGGTTCCATTGGTTACCTGGGGCCCGCGGGCTCCTGGACCCATCAGGCGTGCCTGGACCTGTTCGGGCCCCAGGAGCTCGTCCCGCTCTCGCGCGACGAACTCTTTTCCGGCTACGCATCGGGCAAGCTGACCCAGGCGTGCGTCCCCGTGACGACGTCGGTCGTTGGCGTCACACCGTATCTGGACGCGGTGCTGGATCTGCCCAATGCCGTGGTGGTCGGCGAATACCCAAAGATGCTGGGCTACAGCCTGCTGGCTCGGCCGGGCGCGAAGCTGCAAGACATCAAGGAAGTGTTCGCCCACCCGGTGGCATTTGAGGAAGTGAAACCCTGGCTGGACCGGGAAATGCCCGCCGTGAAGCGCACAGAGTCCGCAAGTGGCGGCGCCGCGGCCAAGACCGTCGCCGAAAGCGCCACCCTCGACAAGGCCTCGTTCGGTCCGAAGGTGGGCGCAAGCGTGTATTCGCTGGGCGCGCTGGTCGATGGGATCGAGGAAGGACCGCACAATGTGACGCGCTGGTGGGTGCTGGGCCGCGACGTGCCGGCGCCCACGGGGCATGACAAGACCTCGCTGGTCCTCTCGACCGCGGACGACAACTTGAATGATTCACTGCGCGCCCTCGTGCAGGCCAACGTTGCCGTGCTGACGATCTATGAGCGTCCCAGCAAAAAGACCCTGGACACGCATCGGTATGTCGTCGAGGTCGCGGGCCATGCCACGCAGGAACCCCTGGCCGGGCTTTTGAAGGCGCGTCCCGAATTCCGGTTGCTGGGTTCCTATCCGCGCAAGTGAGCCGGTGTTGATTCCCCATGCGGTGTTGCGCGCGCGCCGCGCCCCCGCCATCCGACAACTCTAATTAATAGTATTTCTTATTCGCATTCGGTAGACTGCTGGGCATCTTGCAATCTCCCGACTCCCTTTCTCTCCCCGTGGTCGAGCAGCTTTATCGCCATCACCATGGCTGGCTGCAAGGCTGGCTCCATCGCAAGCTGGGCGACAGCGGCGACGCGGCCGATCTGGCGCAGGACACGTTCGTGCGGCTGATGGCCGCGCGCCGGCCGCCCGTGCTGCGCGAAGAGCCGCGCGCGCTGATCACGCATATTGCCAAGGGCCTGCTGGTCGACCATTGGCGACGGCGCGCAGTGCAGCAGGCCTATCTGGATGCGATCGCGCACCTGCCCGAGCCGCAGGTGCCGTCTCCGGAAACAGGCCTCATGATCGTGCAGACGCTGGTCGCGATCGACGCCATGCTGCAGCGCCTGCCCGCCGCCACGCGCGACATGTTCCTACTGGCGCAATTGGACGGGCTGACGCTCCAGGAAATCTCCCAGCAGACCGGCAAACCCGTGATCACGGTGCGGCGCCATCTGCGCAAGGCCTTGATGGCTTGCATGACGGCCGCCGCATGAGCGCGCCGGGCGACCTGTTGCTGGAGGAAGCGGCCGACTGGGTCATCCGGCTGCGCTACGAGCCCGCCGACGCGGCCACGCAACGGACATTTGAACGTTGGCTGGCGCAGGGCGAGGCCCACGCGCAGGCCTGGGCTCGTGCCGAGCAGGTGCTGGGCGCGTTCGACGGCCTGCCCGCCCCCATCGGACATCGTGTGCTGCGCGACACCCGCAAGCGCCAAGGCCGCCGCGCCGTGCTGCGCGCGGCGCTGGGACTGGGCGTGCTGGCGCCGGCCGGCTGGATGGTCTGGCGCGAGGCGCCGTCCTGGCGCGCCGACCTGCGCTCCGCGGCGGGCGAACAACTGACCCGCCGTCTCGACGATGGCACGCAGCTGGTGTTGAACAGCGGCAGCGCCGTCGACCTGCGCTACGGCGCCGGCGAACGCCGTCTGGTGCTGGTGGCCGGCGAGGTGCTGGTCACCACCGGCCAGGAATCGCGGGCCGCGTACCGGCCCTTCGTGGTGCAGACCCCGCAGGGCGAGGTGCAGGCGCTGGGCACGCGCTTCTCGGTGCGTCTGATCGACGACCGCACCGAGGTCATGGTGTTCGAGCATGCGGTGCTGGCGCGCCCCGCCAGTGGCCCGCCCCTGCGCATCGACGCCGGGCAACGTGGCAGCTTCACGCTCGGCCAGACCGGCGCGCTGGCGCCCGTGGACGACAGCGCGGCGCTCTGGGAGCAAGGCATGCTGGTCGTGCGCGATCAGCGCCTGGCCGACGTGGTGGCCGAGCTGGCGCGCCATCGCCCGGGTTTTCTGCGCTGCGCACCCGAGGTTGCCGACCTGCGGGTCTCGGGCGCCCTGTCGCTGCGCGACACCGATGCAGCGCTGCAGGCCTTGGCCGAACGCCTGCCGATCGCCGTGCAACGCGTCACTCGCTATTGGGTATCGGTCGGCCCGGTCGGCGCTTGAACCACCGCCCGGATAAATATTTTGCGTCGAGGTGATCACTTTTTCGTTGTCGTGCGGAGTAGGAAGTAAGACCGCATCAAGGGGATGCGGGCGCTTCTTGCTTGACGATGAAAGGATGAAAGAGTGATGGCACGTGTACGCGCAGCGCGGGGCAGAGGATCCCGCAAGGCAATGATCTGGACGGCGCTCTGGTGCACGGCCATGGCAAGCGCCACCGCGGGCGCACAGTCCGCGGCCCAGACCGGCGCGGCGCCGGCCTCCCAGGTGCGCTCCGTCGCAATCGGCGCGGGCTCGCTCGACGCCGTGCTGGCGCGCTACGCGGCCGCCGCCGGCGTACAGATCGTCTACGACCCCGCGTGGCTCGCCGGCCGCCAGAGCCCTGGCATCTCGGGCGAGATGAACGTGCAGCAAGGCTTTGACCGCCTGCTCGCGGGCACCGGTTACCGCGCCGTGCCAAGCGCGGCCGGCACCTACGCGCTGCAGGCCATGCCGCAAGGCGGCATCACGCAACTGGCGCCCGTCACCGTCACCGGCGCGGCCGAGCGCGCCACCAGCGAAGGCACGGGCTCGTACACCAGCAATGCCGTCACCATCGGCAAGGGCACGCAGACACTCAAGGAAATTCCGCAATCGGTGTCCGTCGTCACGCGCCAGCAGCTCGACGACCAGAACCTGAACAGCCTGTCGGACGCGATGCGCAACGTCACCGGCATGACCGTCGAAACGCTGTCCAGCGGCGGCAATATTTCCGGGTTCATCTCCCGCGGCTATTCTCTCGATTCGATCCAGGTGGACGGCATGCGCGCCCCGGCCGGCGCGGGCAACCTGTCGGCGGGCTTCGACCTCGCCATCTACGATCGCATTGAAGTGCTGCGCGGGCCGTCCGGGCTTTACCAAGGGACCGGCGAGCCCGGCGGCAGCGTGAATCTGGTGCGCAAGCGCCCCATGCAGGAATTCGCCTTTGGCGCACAGGCCAGCGTCGGGTCGTGGGATTACTACCGCGCCGTGGCCGACCTGAGCACGCCGTTCGATAGCGAAGGCAAGGTCCGCGGCCGCTTCATCGCCGCCTACGAAGACCGTGGCTCCTTCGTCGACCGCGTCAGTTCCGAGCGGCCCACACTCTACGGCATCGTCGAGGCCGACCTGACATCGAGCACGACGCTGGCGGCGGGCATCACGCACCAACGCTCCCGCGTCACGCCGGCATTCGGCCTGCCCGCGTACGCCGACGGCTCGCTGCTCGACGTGCGCCGCGGCACCAATCTCAGCGCCGAATGGAACCGCATCGAAGAAGAAACCACCGAGGTCTTTGCCGACCTGGAACACCGGCTGGATGGCGGCGGCTCCATGAAGGCAAGCGTCTTTCATCGCGACACCGACACGCCGACGCGCGTGACCACCTGGCCCAACCGCGCCGTCGATCCGGTCACCGGCGACACCAACCTCATCGCCTGGTCGTACCGCAACCACTGGAAGACCACCGGCGCGGACGCGCACGTGAACCTGCCGTTCGAAGCCTTTGGCCGCGAGCACAGCGTGCTCGTGGGGGCCGACTACAGCTACACGCGCAAGCAATTCAACTACGGCGGCGGCACGATCTTCCCGACCAACGTGAATGACCCGGTCATCAACATGCCGCAGCCCGAGATGGAACAGGTCAACGGCAACGACGGCCGCACCAGCGAATTCGGTCTGTACACGCGCGCGAACATCCAGGCGACCGATCACTTGAAGGTCATTGCGGGCGCGCGCCTGTCCTGGTGGAAGAACGATGCACGCAACGCCAATCAGTACTTCGGCGACTTCAGCCAGGCGACCACGCGCATCGACGCACGCCCCTCGCCCTATGCCGGACTGGTATACGAACTGACGCCGCAGTTGTCCGCCTATGCCAGCTACACCAGCATCTTCCAGCCGCAAACCGAGATCGATGCGCAAGGCAGCACGCTGTCGCCGCGCGTGGGACGCCAGATCGAAACGGGCCTGAAAGGCGCGTTCATGGATGGCGCGCTCAACGCGCACGCCGCCCTGTTCCAGATCGTGGACCGCAACCGGGCGATGAGCGACCTGAACAATCCGATGTATTCGGTGGCCGCGGGCAAGGTGCGCAGCCAGGGCTTCGAGACCGAGATCAGCGGATCGCCGTTGCCGAACTGGGACATCGTGGCCGGCTACGCCTACACACAGACCAAGTATCTGGAAGCGAGCCAAGCCCAGGAGGGACTTTCGTACAGCACCATCACCCCGCGTCACGCCATCAACCTCTGGACCCGCTACCGCTTCACCCAGCCGGCGCTGGAAGGATTCAGCGTGGGCACGGGCGTTCGCTGGAACAGCGGCAACTATCTGCAAAGCGGCAACGTGCGTTGGGATCAGGGCAGCTACGCGCTCGTCTCGGCCCAGATCGGCTACCGCTACAACCGCCACGTCGAAGGCACGCTCACCGTCGACAACCTGTTTGACCGCAAGTATTACGAAAAGCTTGGCGGCGCCTCGCGGCAGAACTACTACGGCCAGCCGCGCAGCGTGATGCTGACGCTGCGCTATCAGTATTGATTCAGCGCGCTTCCTTCAGCAGGGTCCGAACCTCCTCCCGACGGCCCTCGTCAGCCACTTCGCGGCCGGGGCGGGGCGGGGCTTTCAGCGCCTTTTCCAGGTACGGAATCGCTTCGGACTTGCGGTTCCGGTACACCAGGTAATCCGCATAGAAGTAGTTCGGATCGATGCCATCCGGGTTGATGGTCAACGCCTGCTGCAGCAAGGCCTCGGCCCGCTTGTTGTCGCCGAATCCCACAGGCCAGCCCGGCACCTTGTAATACAGTACGCCCAGGCTGTTCAGTGCGGACCCGTCCAGCGCCTTGCTGTCGATCTGGATGGCGGTTTCGTACTCGGCCTTGGCCTGCTTCGCCAGGCTGAGCGCCCCCATGCCGCCCTTGGCGCCGGCCCACGAGCTCAGGATGATGCCTTCCCAGATATGCGGTTCGGCTTTGTTGACGTAACGCTGCGTCAGGTCGTGGGCCTGCTTGGACAGTGCCTCGAAGCGCTTGGCGCGATCGTTGGGCGGGGTCTTGTATTGAATGTCCGCCCAGCCGTTTTGCAGTTCGCGGATACCCTGGTCCATTTCGGCGGGCGCCGCGAGGGTGAAGGTGGAAAACAAGCACGCCACGCCCGCCAGCAAGCCAGCGGCCGCATTGCGCAGGCCAATATTCTGTTTCATGACTAGGCTCCAGTAGGAAATTTCAACGACATCAAGGCGCGGCGATGCTTCGCAAACGCGCCGTCCAACCATTCAGGGCAAAGACCATTCAGCCGCGCCGCGACGGATTCGATTCCGCCCGCGAAGCGTTGGCGTGATTCGCTTTGCAGCATGCGCGATACCGCCTCTGCGATCTCTTCCGGGCTATCGCTAGCCGAATCAGTCTCTTTGTTGAACGCCAGCACTTCGGGCGAGTTGAATGGCGTGTCGATGGCCCGGGGCGCGTAGTACTGCACCCGTACGGACGAGTCCGCCAGTTCGCGGCGCAAGGCTTCGGAGTACATCCGAAGCGCGGCCTTGCTTGCCGCATAGGCCGAAAACCCCGGCACGCCCAGGCTGCCCAGCGTCGATCCGATGTTCAGCACCTGTGCGCGCGGCTGCGCCAGCAACAGCGGCAGCATGCCGGCGGTCAGCATCATGGGCGCGACGACATTCGTGTCCATGAGCTGGCGCAGCGCTTCGGTCTGCAGGGACTGCGCCGGTCCGAACGCGGCCAGCGCCGCATTGTTGATGAGCACGTTGGCATTGCGGGCGCCCGCGGCATCGATGACCGCGTTGCGGCCGGCGTCGGTGGTCACATCCACCACCAGCGCGTCCACACGCGACCGGTCGCGCGCCCCGGCGCTTAGCGACTGCGCCAGCGCCAGCAAGGGCGCTTCGCTGCGGCCAACCAGCAGCAGGCTCGCGCCTTCGTCGAAGAGCCGGCGCGCAATCGCGCTTCCGAGGCCGCCCGCGGCGCCCGTCAGTACGACGGAGGCATCGCGCGGGCTCATGCGACCTGTCCTTGCGAGGTCGAGCGCGGCAGGGAACGGAAGATCGCCCCATACAGCCCATAGAACATGTTGGCTGCATGGACCACGGCGGCACGGTCGGCGTCATCGTCCAGACGGTTGACCAGATCGGCGAAATGCGCGGTGTGCTCCTGGTCCAGGGTGCCGTGGGACCGCAGATAGCTGAAGGCGCTTGGCGGCAGCGCCAGCGCGCGCTGGATCTGGTCGGCGGCGTTCAAGGCCAGCGTGACGCTGGTGCCCTCCAGCACGTGCACCATGCCGAAGAATCCCACCGGATTCTTGCGCGCGATGGTGTCGTAGGCGTAGGCCACCATGATTTCGGTGGCAGGACCGGGTCCGGCGCGGCGAACCTCGTCCGCATCGTGTCCCAGCGCACGCAGGTCATTGAGGATCCACGCATCGTGGCCGGTCTCCTCCTCGATGTATTCATCGATCGCGGGCAGCATCCATGCCAGGCGTGCCGGCATGCGCGCGCGGCATGCGTGCATCAATGGCACGGTGTGGCTGACGTGGTGATAGGCCTCGCGCAGAAACGCCGCATAGGCGGGCCGCGCGACTTGGCCGCGCAGGCAATCCTGGATGATGGGCGTGGCCACCAGGGACTCCCGGGCCTCGCGCGTCTGATCAAGCAACTGTTCGAAAAAGGTCATGATGGGTCTACATTGATAGTTGAGCGGTAACCCGCGGAAAAGAGATCGGCATGCAATTCGGCAACGGCCTGCCGGCGCGGACGCCCATTCACCGTCGCCAGGCCGCTGGTGGCAGAGAACTCGGCCCGCGCGCGTATCCAGGCCCCGATCCGGGCATAGTCCGGCAGCCCCTGGTTGACCAGGTCGACGCACGCTTGAATGGCGCTATCGCTCGGATTGCCCAGCGGCCAGATCACGGCGCCCAGCGCTGCCTGCCCTTCGCCCAACACGACGCAGTGGGCGATGACGGGCTGGTTCGCCAGGCGCAGCTCGACCCATTCGGGCGACACGTTGCGTCCGTATCCGGTAATCAGCACATTCTTCTTTCGACCTCGGATATGCAGAAATCCGGCATCGTCGATGCGGCCCAGGTCGCCTGTCGGCAGCCATTTCGAGGGCATGGCGGGCTGCCCCAGATAGCCCAGCGCCAGCGCGCCGGCCACCTCGATTTCGCCGTCGGCGGCGACGCGCACGCGCGCATGCGGCAAAGGGCGGCCCGCCGAGCCGGGACAGTCTGCGCCGGGCAGGTTCAACGTCTGCACCGAACAGGCCTCCGACAGCCCGTAGCCTTCATAGGCGGGTATCCCCAGCGTGCGGGCGCTTTCCAGCAGGTCGCTTCCCACCGCCGCCCCGCCCACCGCGACGAAACGCAGCGTGCCGGGGCCTGCGATGCCGGCCGCCGTCAGCCAGCCCGCATAAGCGCGCAACATCTGCGGCAGCACGATGGCGCTTTGCGCGCGGCCCGCCACGAGGGCCTGGTGAAACACGGCCGGATCGAAGCGCGACGATCCCTGAAGCCCGATGTCCTTCAAGGGGTTGACGCAGATCGCCGCGCCCTCGATCAAGGGCGCGTAGACGCCCGCGATGTTCTCCAGCAGCACGGGCAGCGGCAGCGCCGTGAAGTGGCGCGCAATGCCTAGCGGCTGCGTGGCGGCCGTCAGACCGCTCGCCACCGCGAGCATCTCGGCCGCGCCCAGGCACACGCCCTTCGGGCTGCCGGTCGACCCGGACGTGAAGGTGATCTTCGCCGTGCGAGCGGGCAACGGCACCTTGGCGAAAGTGCGCCGGAAAAGCGCCGAGTGGCCCTGCGCTTGCGCGGCGATCTCGAAACCGAAGGCCTGCAGCATGGGCTGCAGTGACGCAGGCCCGACGACGGCGTTCACGCCCGCGGCGTCAAGGGTCTCGCGCCACTGGCCAGGCGTGAAGAACAGCGGCAGGGGCACGTGCACCACGCCCGCTTGAAGACAGGCCAGATCCAGCGCGATCCAATCAAGACCGTTGTCCATCAGCGAGGCCATGACCGTCGCTCCGCGCGCCGCGAGCGCGTCGGCAAGCGTGTCCACGCGGGCGAGCAGCGCGGCGTAGTCTGATTCCTCTGCCTGGGTCTGGACCGCAACGGCACGCGCGCGGGCGGGTTCCCTCAACAGCGAGAAAAAATGGGATACGTTCATGCGTCCAGCTCCGGCAGGCGGCCAAGAATGGCATTGAGCCGCCCCGCGAAAACCGTCGGCGCATGCGCGTAGTAATTGCCCCAGTCCTTGCGCTCGGCTTCGTTCAGGTGATCCGAGGTGGCCGCCGAGATCGGCCGATGCGCCAACCCCATCCGCCGGAACAGATGGTGCAATTCGATGGTGAGCGTGCTGACCGCCCAATCAAAGCCCTCGGCGTGCAGATGCCTTGCCAGGAGCGGCACCAGCAGCCTGCCGCCGCCGGGCCGCACGGCGGCGAACTGCCCGGCTTCAACGATGAGACTGCGCGCAACAGGCGCGCCTTGATCGCGCAGGTATTGCTCGATGGGCGCGGACAGATAGCGCTCCAGAAAAAGCGGATCGCTCGCGCCGCGATAGCCCGCCGCCGCCAGGATCTCGCCGTCGCGCTGCACGCTGACCAGCGTGGGCAGCCACTCGGTCAGCCGGGCGCCGAAGCGCTGTTGATAACGTTGGTGAATGTAGGACTCGATCCGCGCGCGCATCGGATCCTCGAGGGGATGGACGTGTAGGGTTGCGGGCATGGCCCGTGGCCGCGCGGCCATCGCCGTCCAGGCGGACGGCGCGGAACATTTGTTGTGAGGCATGCGGTATTCCATGCTTAGGAACTGATTTTCCCGATACGATGGACCGCAGCTTAGGCATGGAACCTTAATGAGAAATTAACCAGCCGCGCGGTGTTAACCTCAGTCCTGCACGGCGAGAAGACGACAAATGAGAATTCTCATCATTGAAGACGACCCGCTCATTGGCGATGGTCTTAAATCCGGCTTACGGCTGCTGGGCTATGCCGTCGATTGGTTCTCCAGCAGCCGCGAAGGCGATCAGGCGATCAGCGTCGTGCATTACGACGCCGTGGTCCTCGACCTGGGCCTGCCGGGCGAAGACGGCGTCTCCCTGCTCAACCGCTGGCGCCGCGAAGGGCGCACCGTGCCGGTTGTCATCCTGACTGCGCGCGAAGCGGTATCAAGCCGCATCGCGGGCCTGGATGCCGGCGCGGACGATTACCTCATCAAGCCCATCACCCTGGATGAACTGGCGGCTCGGTTGCGCGCGGTGACGCGCCGCGTGGCAGGCAAGCCCGAGCCCGTCTGGCGTCATGGCGATCTTGACTACCACCCAGCCCTGCATGAAGTGCACTGGAAAGGCCAGAAGGTGGACCTCACAACACGCGAAGCCCTGCTGCTGGAACTGTTCCTGACGCATCCGAATCGCGTGCTGACGCGCGACTTCATCCGCGACAAGCTCTACGACTGGGAAGCCGAACTCGAAAGCAATGCGCTGGAGGTGTTCGTGCATCATCTGCGCAAGAAGATCCACCCGAAGATCGTGCGCACCGTGCGGGGGTCGGGCTACGCGCTAGGCCAGGTGGAAGCCGACTCATGACTTTGCAACGCCGCCTGATCATTGCCGTGCTGCTGGCGGCGCCAGTCGCCTGGCTCATCACCATCGCCGGCACGTACTGGCGCGCCGCCCACGAGATCAACGAACTCTACGACACCGACATGGTGCGCCTGGCACAGCAGACCATCGCCATATCCGCACTGATCCCGCCTTCCGCCCAGACGCAGCCGACACGCGCCCAGTTGCCCGCGTCGGACAGCGCCGGCGATGCCGGCCTTGGCGATCTGTCGGTGGCCATATGGCGCGGATCGCAAGCCCCCCTGGTGCTCGACCCCGAGGCCCTGCAGTTTCCTCGCAACGAAGACCGCGAAGGGTTTGCGGAAAGCATCGTCAACGGCGAACGCTGGCGCCTCTTTTACCTGGACGATGCCTCTGGCCAGACGCGGGTCGGCGTGGGACAGCGAATCGGAGAACGCGACGACCTCGTGATCGCCTACGTGGCGGGGCAGATCCTGCCCTGGCTGTTGGGCCTGCCGGTGCTGATCGCGCTGCTGATCTACGCGGTGCGCCAGGCGATGTCCCCCGTGCGCAGGCTGTCGTCCGAACTGGAACGGCGCAGCCCGGACGACGCCAAGCCCTTGCCGCTATCCGGCGTGCCGGGCGAGCTCACGCCGCTGGTGACTTCCATGAATGGCCTGCTTGCGCGGGTCGGTACGCTGATCGAGCAAGAGCGCCGGCTGACTGCGGATGCGGCGCACGAGTTGCGCACGCCCCTGGCTGCCGTGCGGGCGCAGTGGGATGTGATGCGGCGCACGCGAGACCCGGAGGCGCTCCAACAGGCGCAAACCAGCGTGACACGCGGGATGGAGCGGCTGGACCGGCTGGTCTCGCAGCTGCTGACGATGGCGCGATTGGACAATGCCAATCACACGGACTTCGGCAGTGCTGTCGACTGGGGCACCGTGGCCGAGCAGGCCGTCAGCGACTGCCTCTGGATCGCCAACCGGCGGGACGTGGACATCGCGGTGGAATGGCCCGAGCCGGGCGTGCTGCCGCTGCCCATGGCTGGCGATGCCGACGCGCTGGTCATCATGCTGAAAAACATTCTGGACAACGCCATCCGGTACGGCCCGCGCCATGGCCGCGTGCGTCTGGCATTCTCGCCCTCGCAAATATCGGTCGACGACCAGGGGCCGGGCGTTGCGCCCGAGGTGCTGCCGCGGCTGGGCGACCGGTTCCTTCGCGCCGCCGGCAACGAGGAAGCCGGCAGCGGCCTGGGCGTCTCCATCGCCCGCCGCGTCGCCCATGCGCACGGCATGCGCATCGCATTCGCCATGCGCGATGCGCAAAGCGACTTCGGCCCGGGCCTGCGGGTGACGATACGCCGCGGCGCGTAGATGGCAAGCCCGCGCGAAGGCACTAGAATCTGCGCTCCACGTTCCTCTCCTGCCCGGCCTTGGCGCCGGCCGCTGGTATCTCCATGGCCCACGAGCCCGCAACGCCAACGCCGAAGGCAGACAAGCTGCTTTCCCTTTCCCAGGCCATGCAACAGGCCCACGCCCATTGGAATGCCGGCCAGGCAAACCAGGCCGAAATCCTGTGCCGCCGCATACTCGACGCATCGCCTGGACAGGCCGATGCGTCGCACCTCCTGGGCCTGATCGCGCACGCCTACGGCCAGCCGGCGCTCGCGCTGGATCTGCTGCGTCAGGCATGCCGGACCGACGCCGCGCCCGCGGTCTACCTCGGCAACCTGGCCGAGGTCTGCCGGCAGCAGGGCCTGCTCGCTGACGGCGAGGCCGCCGCGCGGCGAGCCACGAAGCAGGACCCCCGGCTGGTCATGGCGTGGAACAACCTGGGGATCATCCTGCAGGAAGCGGGGCGCTCGGCCGAAAGCGTCAATTGTCTTGAACGGGTGGTGGAACTTCAGCCGGACAGCCCGGAAGCGCTCAACAACCTCGGCAACGCGTATGTGGGCGTAAATCGCCTGGAAGAGGCGCGCCGGCTGTATGTCCAGGCGCTCGCATTGCGAAGCGACTACGCCGAAGGACACAGCAACCTCGCCTTCGTGCTGGGAGAGCTGGGTGACTACGATGCGGCGGCAGATGCGGCGCATCGCGCCATCGCGTGCAACCCACGCCTGGCGAACGCGTACATCAATCTCGCGGGCATCGAAGCGGCGCGGTTGCGGCCTCGCGAGGCGCTGCAGTGGACCGAAGCGCTGCTGGCCTTCGCGCCCACCCACCCAGAGGCGCTTGAATTGCGCACGCGATTGCGGACCGCGTGCAGCTCGCGGGCTGCCACAGCCGAAGCGCCAGCGACGTCAACGGACACGGCATCAGTCGGGGCGCACCCGGCCGCAGCAACAGCCCCAGCCGCAGCGCAGGCGCAAGACGTTCACGACTTGGCGCAACGCGTCCGCGCGCTGCTGACTGAGCGACAAAACGCCGAAGCCGAGCGGCTGCTGCGCGATAACATGGACCCACGCGGCGCGCCCGCCGCACTATGGCGGCTTCTCGGCTTGACGATGAAATTTCAAGGGCGCGTCCAGGAAGCCGCCGACATTCAGACCATGCTCGCCACAGCCATGCCGGGCAACCTGTCCGCCCGATTCGACCTGGCCGAAACGCTCTTGCTGCAAGGGGATTTCGAGCGCGGCTGGCTGGAATACCGTTGGCGCTACAGCCTGTCCCATACCGCGGCGATGGACCGCAAGGTGCAGCGGCCGCGCTGGGACGGCAGCCGCATCACGGGTCAGACGCTGCTCATTCATGACGAACAGGGGTACGGCGACACGCTGCAATTCATGCGCCTGATCGACGCGGCCCGTGCCCGCAGCGGCGCGCGCGTCGTGCTGGAAGTCCATCCCGACCTGCTGCCCTTCGCCCGGCGCCTCCTCGGCCCGGACGCCTTCCCGCGCGGCCAGATCCCCCCGCCGTTCGACCAGCACTGCGAACTGATGTCCCTGCCCATGGCGATCGGCCTGCGCGTGGCCGACCTGCCGGGCCAGGTCGGCTACCTGTCGGCCGATGCTGCCCGCGTCGAGAAATGGCGCAAGCGGCTGGCCGGCTTGCCACGGCCGTGGGTGGCGCTGGCCTGGGCGGGCAGACCCACGCATTCCAACGATGCCAACCGGTCTCTTGCCTTGGCGGACATGGCGCCGCTGGCCTTGACCGGGATCACGTATCTCGCCATTCAGAAAGGGCCGGCCGCCGCTCAGGCCACCGCAGCACCGCACGGCATGAACATCGTGCCGCTGGACGCAGAGATCGCTGATTTCGACGACACGGCTGCCATCCTGTCGCTGGCCGACCTGCTCATCTCCGTGGATTCCTCGCCGGTGCATCTGGCGGGCGGCCTGAATCGCCCCGCCTGGGTGATGCTGCCCTTCCTGCCCGACTGGCGCTGGTTGCTGCACCGGTCCGACACACCCTGGTATCCGTCGCTGCGCCTGTTCCGCCAGCCCGCTCCGGGCGACTGGAAGCGGGTCATGCACGACGTGGGCCGGGCGCTGGCAACCCGGTTTCACCGCCGCCGGGCCTGAACATGCGGGCGCAGCCGGCGCCCAAGCCGGCGCGCCCGCATGTATCAACCGGAAAAAGGCCTGAATTTCGGCATTATTGCGGCCTTTGAAAAGGCACCATCGCCAGTAATGTGCGGGGTGAGATAGTGCGCCCCCAGCAAAAGGCCGCCTTTCTGCCCTCATACCCTGGCACCGGCCGCGCGGATAGTCCATAGCTCCAACGGTTGCCGCACATTCCAACCGACATCGCCCCAGGCGGGAGCTTGCCTTGAAGCTGAAACACCAAAAAAAGCGAATCAACTCTGTTCCCGTGGCATCCGCGCGAGCCGGCTCGACGGCGGCCCCTGCCCGGTCGACGCAAATTCTGTCGGGTGTTTCCCTAGTGGCCGCCAGCCTGCTTCCCGGCATGGTCCATGCAGCGGCGTGCTTCAGCATTGGGAACAACGCGACGCTCTTCGGCTCCGAAGACTGCATCGAATGGACGGGCGGTAACTTTTTGGTCACCGGGAGCGGCACGCTCTCCGGCGCCGACATCGGTATGCACGCCTCCGGCACCAGCCCCGGCCGCACGCTGACGAACCAGGGCACCATCGTTGGCACACTGGCGGGCCTGCAGAACGACGGCGTTCTGGCTCAGGTGCAAAACAATGGCTTGATCTGGTCCACCGGAACGGGCGTCACCGTGGCCGGCATCCTGAATACGGGGTCCGGAAGCATCACCAGCGTGGTCAACAACACGGGCGGCTCCATCGCCGGCGCACGTGCCGGGATCTTCAATGAGGGCAGCATCGGCACGATCAGCAATGCCGGGATGATCAGCAGCAACAGTTCCTTCGGCGGGACGATTGCAGCCATCTGGAACAATGGCGGAACGATCACCAACCTGACCAACACCGGCACCTTGCAAAGCGCCAACATTGGCGGTGTCCTTGCGGGGTTCGGTGTGGTCACCGAAAACGGCGCCATCGAAACGCTGGAGAACACCGGGGCCATCGTGGGCCAGCTCGGCTTGCTTGCGCAGGGCAACGGGCGGGTGGGCACGCTCACCAATTCCGGGACCATCTCTGGCGACATCGCAGGCATCTTCATGGATGCCAGCACGGCCGGCACCATCACGAACACGGGCCTGATAGTGGGTGCGCCCAGCAGCGCCATGGGCGGATCGTACGATACCGGCATCTACCTGTCCGGCGCCAGCACCGTGGGCCTGCTCGCCAACAGCGGCACCATCACTGGCCGGAATGCGGCGATCCAGCTCGACGGCAACAGCTATATCAGTACGATCACCAACAGCGGTCTCATCGCGGGCGACCTGACCTCCGCCAGCACCATCCCCCTCGCCATCGCAGGCGGCAGCGGCAACGTCGTCGGCACCCTTACCGGCGCGAGCGGCGGCCTGGGCGTGGCCGACAAAGGCCTCATCAAGGTGACGGGCGCAAACCTGGTGTTTTCGCGCGGAAACCTGCTGCTGAACGACGACATCGCTGCGGTGGGCCGTTCCGTCATCAACCACGGGGCGACCCTTCAGATCAACAACCCCATCACTGTCACAGGCAACTACTCGCAGACCGGCGGTGGACTGGCCTTCAATGTCGTCGACCCCAGCAGCTACGGCTACCTGGACGTGAACGGCACGGCGGCCATCAGCGGCGCCGCGATCAGCCTTGCCGGCACCGGTTTGGCGATCGGTCAATCCTATAGCGTCGTGCGCCCCACTGGGTTGGGCACGTACGGCAACAACACGGCCTTCGTCTCCGTCAACAATGGCCTGCTCGCACGACTGAGCAATGTGAACGGTGCGCTGACCGTAACACTCGCCCCCGACGCCAGCACCCACTACTGGGACGGCGCCAACACCGTGGCCGACGGCACAATTGCTGGCGGCTCCGGCACCTGGACGGCCAACGGCACAAACTGGACCACGACCAACGGCGCCACCAACTACCAGCTCGACCAGACCGATGTGCGCCCCGTGTTCGGCGGGACGGCGGGTACGGTGACGGTCGATAGCAGCCAAGGCGCAATCGCGGTAAACGGCATGCAGTTCTCCACCGACGGCTACCGCGTCACCGGCGACGACATCGGGCTGGCGGCGGCCTCCTCGGCCATTGAAGTCGATGGCAATGCCACCGCCATCATCGATTCCAGACTGACCGGGACCGGCGCGCTGGCCAAGACTGGCAGCGGCATGCTGATCCTGAACGGCGTGAACACCTACTCGGGCGGCACCTCGGTGTCGGCGGGCACGCTGGAAATCGGCGATGCCGCCCATCCCACCGCCAGCATTCTGGGTGACGTTGCCGTCGGCAGCGCCGGGACGCTGCGCGGACACGGTTCGATCGGTGGCAATGTGACCAACGACGGCGTCGTGCGTCCCGGCGGCTCCATCGGCACGCTGACGATCCTCGGCAACTACACGCAGTCCCCCACCGGCACGCTGTTCATCGACGTCAGCCCCACCGCCGCTTCGCAACTGAAGGTCGGCGGCACCGCCACCCTCGCCGGCACGCTGAACGTGCTGTACGGCCCCGGCACCTACAGCGCGACGTCGTTCCGCATCGTCGACGCAGCAAGTGTCACGGGCCGGTTCGCTTCCGTCACGAGCAACGCGCCGGCCGACCTGGCGCAGAGCGTGCAGAACCTGGCCGACGGCAGCACCCTCACCCTGGCCCCCGGCAGCAGTGCCGGCGCCGGGCCGGTCGTTATCGCCCCCACCAACGCCACGATCTTCGGCGCGGTCGCCTCGGCCGCCATTCGCGAAGGGCAGCGTGTGAACGACACGCTGCTCGCACGGCTGGGCCAGGAGTGCGCCGACGCCGCGACGGACGCCAATTGCGCGCGCCCGGGCCGCCAGGCGTGGGCCCAGATCGTCTCCAATACCGCGAACGTGCGGGGCAACGATGACGCCCCCAGCTACAAGGATCGCCATTACGGCTTTCTGGCCGGCCTGGATCAGCAGGTTGGCGCGTGGACGGTGGGCGTCGCGGGCGGCTACAGCCACGTCGATGTGACCGAAGACGAGGCCACCGGCAAGATCGACACCCTGCGCATCGCGGGCTACGGCAGCCGCCGCGTGGGCGCGGTCACCATCGCCGCGACGGTCGGCGCCGCCTACGACTTCCTCCAGACGCGCCGCTCCTTCCCCGGCCCGGGCAAGGCCCGGGACGACTCGGATGGACAGGAGATCACTGCCGGCCTGCAAGCCAGTCTGCCGCTGGCTGCGGGACCCGTCACGATCACGCCGCGTCTCGGCCTGCGCTATCAGTACCTGCATACCGAACGCTTCAGCGAAACGGGCCCGACCAGCCAGAACCTGGATGTCGGCGCACAGGACTTCAACAGCTTGCAGCCCTATGCGCAACTCGTCGTGGGCCTTCCCTTCAGCATGAAGTCGGACAAGCCTGCCATCGTTGAGGCCCGCGTGGGTTACGCCTACGAAACCCTCGACACCAACCGCCAATACCGCGCAACGGCGGGCGATGGCACCGGCTTCACGCTGCCCGGCGTGGCGCCGTCGCGCGGCATGTTCTCGGCGGGCCTGGGTTTGACGCTGCCCGTCAGCAAGGCGATGGATCTGACCGCCAGCTACGACCGCCTGTTCGACACCGGCAACGTGTCGGGGCAGACGTTCCAGCTGCAAGCGGCGTACCGGTTCTAAAGCGCGGCAGCATTCGCGCTTTCAGCCGCGGTAAGAAACAAGGCCCACGCAATGGCGTGGGCCTTTTCTTTGAACTCAGGCAAACGGCTGCTTCGCCGTCCGCCGCCCCCAGCGGCGATACCACCACGTCAGCCCCGCCCATACCAATGCCCACGCGCCCAGCAGCGCGGCATAGAAGGGCCAGAAAATAAACGCGGAAACGTCCTGCCACCCTGGCGCCGTACGCTTCAACCCGATGGGCGCGCTGACTTCCAGTTCGATCTGCTCGCCCTGAAGCGCCGGCCCCGCCTCTTCCACCGTGAAGATCAGATTCGACGAGCCCTTAGCCAGCATCGGAAAGCCCGGCGCGGTCTCAAGCTGCGCGTCGTCGGCAGGGCTTTCAGGCCAGAGCTTGCGATAGAAATGCGTGGCGCTGGCGCCGCTGCGCGGCGCCGCGCTCACCACGACGTCCAGTTCCTTGCCATCGCGCACACGGATTCGCACTGGATCTCCGGGGTTGATGATGCGCGGCTTCGCGTCCGGCGCGTCGATTCGCGTTGCGGAGTCTCCCAGTTCAGGCCGCTCCCGGCCCATCGGACCGCCAAAACGCGCCTCCATCCACAACGGCGCTTCGCGGATGCGGTAAACCTCGGCCCGCGCCGTTTGGCCGGGTGTCAGCGTAATGGGCGTCAGCGTCGCATCGGCCGACGGTATGTACCGCGCCGTGCCCACCGCAAACCACGCCATGGCGGCCAGCCAAAGCACCCAACCCACCGTCAACGACATCTTGAAGAACGTGCGCCACATATCGAGTCTTCCCGGATTTGCGAGCGTCAGAGCGTACCCGATTTACAGGGAACCGTTTGACGCGCAAATCGGACGATGCATGCGCTGCCCCCCCGCCACTTCGCTGGTCACGCCCGGCGTGTACCGCAGCGCCTGCGTCACGGTCTTGGGTTGCTGGGCCTCGATCTGCTCGCTGGTCACGATCGACACCGACGCGGGATCTTCAATCAGTGGCGTGTCCGTTTTGGTCGCCGTCGCGCTGCGATACGGAGGACGGGAAAGGCCGCAATTGTAAATGACAATGATTTCCGTTTCCAGAACTGGCTCATCGAGTCGTTCTGCCGCCACAGACGCCCGCCGATGCACGATCGCGCCCGCCATCCGGTGTCACCGCTCGCAGCGTTGCGGCACCTTGCGCGGCGCTTCCGTATAACCCAACGCGGTCACCCTGCTCAGCAGATCGGCATAGACGGCGTCGTCCAGGCACGGCGTCCTTGCCATGATCCACACGTAATCGCGCTTGGAGCGGCCGATGATGGTGGTCTGGTACGACTCGTCCAGATAAGCGATGACGTACTCGGCCTTGATGGGCCAGATGAACTGCATGCCCCACACCGCGTTGCCGGTGCCTGGCCGCACGGTGGCCACCGGGTGCATGGTGTCGATGGGCGCCTCGAAGCTGCCATCGCGGTAGCGGAAATCGGTCTGCACGCGGCCGTCCGGCAACAGCCGGTAGCCTTCCACTGCGTCATAGGCATTGCGCTCGGGCCAGCTGGGAATATGCGCGATCACAAACCAGTCGCCCATGAAACGGTCCAGGTCCACGTGGGCCACCGGCGGCATGGGCGGCGGCGACGCGCAACCGGCCAGTAGGGCCGTCACGCCGATGCACAGGGTTCGAAACATGATCGTTCTCCTCAGGGCCGCGTATAGCGGTAGTGCGCCACGCCCCACTGCTGGCCATCCTCGTAGCCGAAGAGCTCGGCGCATGCCATCCAGAACATGCGCCAGCGCTGGTGCCACAAGCGGGCCAAGGACGGGCCGTAAGCCTCTGCCAACGCCGCCCGCGCCGGTTCCCGGCGCGCGTCCTGGTTGGCGAGCCAATGATTGGCGGTGCGGGCGTAATGCGTGCCGTCGAGAAACCAGCGCTCCTCAAGCCTCAGGTCTCGCTGGAAGTGCAGCAACGTCTGAGCCGACGGCATGATGCCGCCGGTGAAGAAGTGCCGTCCCATCCAGTTGCCGGCGCCGTCAGTCTCGAACGGGTAGGCGCGTTCGCGGTGCGCGAAGATGTGCACGAACAGCTTGCCGCCGGGCCGCAGCCACTGCGCGATGCGCGCCATCAGGTCATGGTAGTTGCGCATGTGCTCGAACATTTCCACCGACACGCAGCGGTCGAAAGCGGCGGCGGGCAACGCCAGCACATTGACGTCGCAGGTCACGACGCGCACGTGCGACCAGCCGCGCTCGCGGCAGCGCGCCTCGATGTGCTGGCGCTGGGTGGCTGAGTTCGACACCGCGGTGATGCGGGCGTTGGGAAAGCGTTCGGCCATCCACAGCGTCAACGACCCCCAGCCGCAACCCAGCTCCAGGATGTCCTGGCCGTCAGCCAGCTCGGCGCGCTCGCCGTACAGGCGCAGCATGGCGGTTTCGGCCTGGTCCAGGGTTTCGCCGCCAGTCGGGTAATAGCAGCTTGAATACTTCATGCGCGCGCCCAGGCAAAGCTGGAAGAACGCGGTCGGCAACTCGTAGTGCTGGGTGTTCGCAGCGTCAGTATGGATGGCGACCGCGCTGGTGCACAGGCCGGCGATAAGCTGGCGGTCGCGCTCGGTCCATGCCTCGATGCCGCCAGCGTATTCCTGCGCCAGACGCTCGGCGCAGAGGCGCCGCATGCCCAGGCGCAGCAACGCATCGGGCAGCAGGCCACGCTCAGCCAGGCCGAGCAGGCCGGGCGCGGGGCGGTCGGCAGGCAACGAAGTGTCGTGCAGAATGGCGGTCGTCATGGCATGCCTCGTCAGGATTTCGGAAACCAGGGAAAGAAGGCCGGTGTGCGGCGCTGGTAGTCGCGATAGTCGTCGCCGCGCGTGCGCAGCGCCTGTTGCTCGGTAAACGGAATGCCGCTGATCAAGCGCAGGAACACATACATCAGCACCGGCCCCAGCCAGGCCATCCACGCCAGTGGTGATCCCCACGCCAGGGCGACGTAGGCGAACCAGTGGCACCACTCAAAGAAATAGTTAGGATGCCGCGAATAGCGCCACACGCCGTGCCGGCAGGTCAGGCCACGATGATTGGGGTTGTCGCGGAAGCGGTCGAGCTGGCGGTCGGCAATCACCTCGCCCGACAGGGCGGCCAGCCAGATCAGCAGGCCCAGCGCCACGGGCCCGCCTTGCGCCGGGCTGGCGCCCGCCGCCAGGAAGGGCAGGCAGAACAGCATCACCAGCCCGGCCTGGAACATGAACAGGCCGAAGAACTTTCCCTGGTGGCCCTGCCAGTGTTCGCGCAGCGCGTGATAACGGCCGTCCTCGCCGGCGCGCACGCGGCGCCACAGATGACATGCAAGCCGCAGCGACCAGACACCCGCCATCACCGCAAGGGCGAGCCTGACGGCCAGGCTGCCCTCGCCGGTGGCGGCGATCAGCCAGGCGGCCCCGCCCATGCCCAGCGCCCACACCACGTCGACAATGCCCGCGTTGGCGTGGCGCCGCTGCCAGCGCCAGGCCAGCGCCATCGCGGCGATCATGACGACCGCGATGCAAACCCATTGCTGCCAGATCGTCATGATCCCTCCCCTACCCAGCGAGCGCCCTCGGCGCGCGCCTGCGGATGCGTCAGCAGCAGGTGCGCGACACCGATGGAGCGCTCACGAAAACCGCCTTCGCAGTACGCCAGGTAGAACTCCCACAAGCGGCAGAAGCGCGCATCGAATCCTTGGGCCCGCACCTCGGGCTGCCGCGCCAGGAAACGCTCACGCCAGACTTGCAGCGTGCGCGCGTACGACAGGCCGAAGTCCTCCAGGTGCACCAGCGCCAGATCGCAGGCGCGGGTCTTGGCGCGCAGCATGGCCTCGATGGACGGAATGAAGCTGCCCGGAAAGATGTGGCGTTTGATGAAATCGACCGATGCCAACGCCTGCGCATAGCGGTGGTCTTCAATGGTGATCGCCTGGATCAGCGCACGGCCATGTGGGCTTAGCAGACTGGCGACCTTGGCGAAATACGCCTCCAGGAAATTCGCGCCGACGGCTTCGATCATTTCCACCGACACCACCTTGTCGTACTGGCCCTGCAGGTCGCGATAGTCGCGCAGCACGACGCTGACGCGGTCCTGCAGGCCGGCGGCGCGCACCCGCTCGACCGCCAGGTCGTGCTGCTCGCGCGACAGCGTCGCGGTTGTGACATGGCAGCCGTGATGACGCGCCGCGTGGATGGCCAGACCGCCCCAGCCGCTACCGATCTCCACCACGCGGTCCGCGGGACGCAGTGCAAGCTTGCGGCAGATCGTCTCCAGCTTGCGATGGGACGCCGCCTCCAGCGTGTCATCGCCGTCGGCCCACAGCGCCGACGAATACATCAGGTCGTCCGATAAAAACAGCGCAAAAAAAGGATTGCCGAGGTCGTAGTGGGCGGCGATGTTGCGGCGGCTGCCATCGCGGGTATTGCGGTTGCCGGCATGCCAGCGCCGCAGCGCCCAGCCGGCCAGCCGCGCCAACCCCGACTCCATGGCGTCCAGCGTCTCGCGGTTGCGCACGAGCAGGCGCACCAGCCCGGCCAGGTCGTCGCAGCGCCAAAGACCGTCGCCGTAGGCCTCGCCCGCGCCAACGCTGCCTTGCGCAGCCACCAGCCGGTAGAAGCCCAGATCGCTGACGCTCAGGCGCACGCACGGCTCGCCGCGGCCCAGCGTGGCGCTGCCCAGGCAATCCTCGATCAGCAGCCGGCCGTGATCCAGCGCCGCCAGGCTGGCAAACAGGCGCTGGCGCAGCAGCCGGTCTAGCGCCGTGGTGCGGCGGCTGGCCGCGACCGAGGCGTGTTCCGAGGGCGTCATGGGTTTCATCGCGGTTCTCCGTTGGGCGTGCGGGGATGGTCGTAGACGGGATTGCGCTTGAGCCACAGCCGCAGCGCCTGCCAATGAATGGCGCTGATGACTTGCAGCGTCATCAACGGATAGCGCCACAGCAGGCGCGCCAGCGCCGCGCCGTCCAGGGCGCGGCGCTGCAGATCCAGGCGCGCGTCAAACTGCGCCACGCCCTCCCGGCTGACCCGCATATGCACCCGCAGGTCGTCGGCGGGCAGGTTGAAGCGCCAGTCGTACGCGCAGTCCATGGGCATGAAGGGCGATACGTGAAAGCGCTTGTCGAAACGCCACGCCATCGTGTCGCCCTTGCGCTCGGCGGCGGCGGCCGGCAGCACCACGCAATGGCGCTGCTTCCAAGGCGTATTGGTGATCTCCGCCACGATCGCCGCCAGCGTCCGGCCGTCGGCCTCAAAGCAGTAATAGAAGCTCACGGGATTGAAGACATAGCCGGCGTAGCGGGGGTGCGCCAGCAGGCGGATGGGACCGTCCGGCACGTCTCCCAACTGCGCCCGCAGGCGTTGCCGCACCGCCTGCGCCAGCGGCAGCCCTTCACCGGCGTCGAGATAATCCGCGCGACGCCACCGCGCCAGGTTGGGCCGGTCCACCGACCACAGCCAGCGGCCCTGGAATACCGAGTCGATCTCGTCGAGGTCCAGGTAAAGTTGCGCCATGCGGTAGCCGAAGCCATGCGGGTGCGGGTGGTGGCGCCGATGCGTCACTCGGCCCTCGTAGACGGCGCTTTGCACGTTCATGCCGCCTCCCTCGCCCAGACCCGCGGCTGTTCCAGGATGCCGCGCACCACGTCCAGCGCGCTGGCCACGCCGTCTTCATGAAAGCCCCAGCCCCAGTAGGCGCCGGCGAACCAGCTGCGCCGGCGACCGGATATCTCGGTGCGGCGCGCCTGCGCGGCCACGGATTCGTGGGTGTACACGGGGTGGTGATAACGCATGCGCGCCAACACCTTGCCCGGCTCGATGGCATCGCTGCGATTCAGCGTCACGATGAAGGGCTGCGGCGACCTGATGCCCTGCAGCAGGTTCATGCAATAACTGACCGAACACGGCGCGTAGGGATCGGCCGGCACGTAGGCGTTCCAGGCGGCCCAGGCCTTGCGCTGGCGCGGCAACAGGCGGGCGTCGGTATGCAACACCACGTCGTTGTCCTGGTAGGCGATGGCTCCCAGGACCTCGCGTTCCTGCGGCGACGGGTCGGCCAGTAGCGCCAGCGCCTGATCGCTGTGGCAGGCGAAGATCACTTCGTCATGGTGGTCCTGGCCATCGCGCGTCATCACCTGCACGCTGCCCGGCAGGCGCCTGACGGCGCGCACGGCGCAGTTCAGCCGCTCGCGCACCGTCCATTGCCGGCGCATGGCGTCGATGTAGCGGCTCGATCCACCCTGCACCACACGCCACTGCGGCCGGCCCCCAAGGCGCAGCATCTGGTGGTTCGCCATGAACCGCACCAGGTATCGCGCAGGAAACTCCAGGATACGCGAGGCCGGCGACGACCACAGCGCCGACGCCATCGGAATCAGGTGGTCGGTGCGGAACGCCTCGCCGTAACGGTGTTGCGCCAGATATTCGCCCAGCGTGGGGCCTGGTTCCGGCGCGCGCAACAGCGCGGGCGCCTCCCGGTAAAAGCGCATCAGGTCGCGCACCATGCCCAGGAATCGCGGCGACAGCAGATTGCGCCGCTGGCAGAACAGCGTGTCCAGCGAGGTGGCGTTATAGGCAAGATCGTCCGCCTGCTTGTGCACCGAAAAGCTCATGGTGGTGGGCTGCGACGACACGCCCAGCTCCGCCAGCAATGCCGTGAAATGCGGGTAATTGAGCGGGTTGTGGACGATGAATCCGCTGTCCACCGTATAGCGCCGGCCACCCTGCTCGACCCTGTGCGTATGGGTATGCCCGCCCAGGTAATCGTTGGCCTCGTACAGCGTGACGTCGTGATCGCGGCTTAGCTTCCAGGCACAGACCAGCCCCGCGATGCCCGAACCGATGATGGCGATGCGCATGTTCACTCCTTGGCAGCGGCCAGCGCCCAGGCCGGCACCGCCTTGAGGTCCCAGATGAGGCCGGTGGCAGCCAGCAGGCGCAGGCCGTACCAGGTGATGTCGATCTCGTGCGCACGAAAACCTTGGCGCGCCGATCCCGGATAGAAGTGATGGTTGTTGTGCCAGCCCTCGCCGAACGTCAGCAGCGCCAGCCAGGCGTTGTTGCGGCTATCGTCGGCGGTGTCGTAGCGCCGCTTGCCGTAGCGGTGCGCCAGCGAGTTGATCGTCACAGTGGCGTGGAACAGGGCCACGGTGGAGATGAAAAAGCCCCACACCAGCATCTGCGGCCCGTCGGTGCCCAGGCCGGGCGCCACGCGTGCCAACAGCGCGCCCAGCCCGTAGCACCCCAACGCCAGCGCCAGCGGCACCGCCGCGTCGAAGCGGTCGAGCCACCGCAGCTCGGCATAGCCGCGCAGGTCCGGCACCCGAGTGAGGTCGGTGGCGAAGGCGCGGCGCGTCAGGAACCAGCCCACGTGGCTCCACCAGAAGCCGTGACGGCGCGGCGAGTGCAGATCAAGCGCATCGTCGGCATGGCGATGGTGGTGACGATGGTGGGCTGCCCACCACAGCGGACCGCGCTGCGCGCACGATGCCCCCAGCACGGCAAACACCAACTGCGCGCCGCGCGAGGTGCGGAACGTGCGATGCGAGAAGTAGCGGTGATAGAAGCCGGTCAAGGCGAACATGCGCACCGCGTAGAGCGCCCCCGCCAGCGCCAGTGCAACCGGCGACACGCCGGTCCACAGCACACCCAGGCAGCCGGCGTGCAGCAAGGCGAAAGGCATGGCGCGAGTCCAGTCGATGTGATCGGAGTCGATGCGATCGGAGTCGAAGCGCGGCGCGTCCTGCGCCTGCGTATCGACCCAGCGCCGAATCGAAGCGGTCCAGCCGGTAAGAACGGAGCGCATCATGCTGTCCTGTGGGAAACGTGTGGGGATATACGGGCGCGGCGTTGCATCGGATGCGTAAGTGAATACCCTTACTTTCCCAATGGGGATGCGCAGGGGCGAGCGACGAACGCGCTGACGTCGTCGAGCACCGGTGCGCGCCAGCGCAGCGGCCGCGACAGCGCTCCCACCAGCAGCTTGTGGCCCAGATCGGGGTACTGCACCAAGTGCGCACACGCGCCCGCATCCTGCAGGGCGTGCGCCAGGCTGACGCTGTTGCGGCGCGGATCGACCGTCGTGTCAGCGGTGCCTGTCAGCAGCAGACCGGGTGGCGCGTGGCTACTGACATGGTGCATGGGTTGGGAGTCGGCCGGCGTGTCCGGATAGCCGAACACCGGCCGCACGCCGCGCGCCACGATGGGAAGGAAGTCATAGGGGCCGGCCAGCCCGATCCATCCGGCCAGGGTCGCGGGGCTGGAACCGGCGCCGCCCAGCCAGCGCCCATCCAGCGCCAGCATGGCCGCGATGTACCCGCCGGCACTGTGGCCTGCGACGAATACGCGCTCAGGATCTCCGCCATAGGCCCCAATATGGCGCTGGGTCCACGCGACCGCCGTGGCGGCATCATGCAGGAATGCGGGAAAGCCGGCTTCGGGATAGAGTCGGTAGTCGGCGATCACGGCCACCATGCCGCGTGCCGCCAGCGCGTCGCCCACGAACCGGTAGTCCGCGCGTTCACCGCTGCGCCAGCCACCGCCGTAGAAGAAAACCACCACGGGCGCGCCCGTCGCGCCGGGTGGCCGGTAGACGTCCAGGCGCTGACGCGGCAATGTGCCGTAGGCAATGTCCGCGGTGACGCCGCTGGCGTCCTCAGGTACAGCGCCGTTGAGCAGCGTCAACGGTGAACAGGCGGCCAGCAGGCCCAGGGCCAGCGCTGCCACGGCCATGATGGCGAGCAACCCACGCGGGCTGGCGTCGATCCAGGAAGACATGGGGGCACTCCGCAACGGAACACCCCTCTATACGCGGCCCGCCCCGATTTGGATGCGGCTCAGATCTTGAGCACGTCGCCCTTCATGATGACCGGTCCGGTGGGCTTGCCCGTCGGTGACCCTCCCGGCGGTTCGAGCGTGATGGCCAGGGTCTGCCCCCCTTCCAGGCCTTGGGCGCGGGGCGGCAACGCCGTCAAGCCCTCGGGCGCCACCACCCCGACGGATATCGGCGCCTGTCCCGGCGGAATCACCCAGAGCTCCAGCGCTTTGCCGTCGGCGCGCGAGGCCAGATCCTGCAAGGCGTGCACGTGCAGGCCGCCGCGCTCGTCGGCGCGCACCACCAGCATGGCCTGCGCCTCGGGGCTTTGCAGCACCGCCATCAGTTGCGAGCGCGCAGCACGGTCAACCTGCATCGGGTAGATCACCACCCCTGCCACCAGCAAGGCCGCCAGCGCGCCGCTCACCACGCGCCAAAATGCCAGGCCCTGCCAGCCGCGGCCGCCGCCTGGTTTCAGGCGCGACTCGATGGCGCGCCACACGCGGCGCGGCGGCACCCGGGCCGGCAGCGACCACAACAGGGGGTAGATGTCGTTCTCCCACTCGCGCACCTGGCGGCGCAGGTTGGCGTCGGCGGCCATCAAGCCCTCGAAACGGCGGCGTGCGCCCCCGCGCATGGCGCCGGCCACGTAATCCGCGGCAAGCCGCTCGCGCAGTTGAGGATTGGTGTAGTTCATGACAGACACCTCTTGAGCCGGTCCATGCCGCGCCGCACCCAGCTCTTGATCGTGCCCAGCGGGGCCTGCAGGCGGCGGGCGATCTCGCTGTGACTGAGGTCGTCGAAAAAGGACAGCGCGATGGCAGCGCGTTGCTGCCCCTCGAGCTGTTTCAGGCAGTCCGCCAGGCGCTGGCCGTCCTGGTCGCGTTGCAAGCGTTCGAACGGGCCGGGCGCGTCATCGGCCCAGGCCTGCGTCAATGCGCCGTCGGCATCGGGACGTTCCAGGTCCGGCCGGCGGAGCAGATCGATGCAGCGGTTGCGCACGATGCGCGTCATCCAGGTCATGACTTGGCTCTGCTCCGATGAATAGCGGGCGGCGTTGCGCCAGATATTGATGAAGCTGTCCTGGAGGACTTCCTCCGCCCAGTCGCTTCGCCGCAATATACGTACCGCGAGGGCAAACAGATGCGGGGAAGTCTGACGATAGAGTTCCGCCAGCGCGGACTCCTGGCCGCGAGCGCATTCCTGTATCAAAGCCTGCAGACGAAGCGGATCGGGCATGGCGGCTATCCGGGGTCACTGCGATCAGGCCGCGCGACAGAAATATGCCGCTCGGAGGACGGATGTCTTGCAGCGGATGATACAGGCAAGTCCGAGCCGCAAAATATTTCCCGCGGCCTGCATCCAATCGCGGCTCCCGCGTGTAGTACCTGCAACGGCGCACATTCCGTGCGCCGTATCCGCAGCGTTTTGTTGCGCAGGAGACCGCTCATGATGATTCGCCACACCCCCGCCAACGGCCTTTTCGCGGCCGCCCTGCTGGCCGCTTGCGGCATGCTGCAAGCTTCTCCGGCTCTGGCCGCCTCGCAAGACGCCCTGCCCGCTTCTGTTCAGGTACCCGCCGGCCACAAAGTGGCCTGGGAAACCGTGGGCACGGGCGACATCACCTATGAATGCCGCGCCAAGGCCGACGCCAAGGACCAGATGGAATGGGTCTTCGCCGGTCCGAAGGCGGTGCTGAAAGACCGCCAGGGCAAGCAGGTAGGCACCTACTACGGCCCGCCCGCCACCTGGGAAGCCGCGGACGGCTCCAAGCTGACCGGCACGCAGGTCGCCGTGGCGCCGGCCGGCGCGGGCAACCTGCCCTATCAACTGGTCAAGGCCAATCCCGCCATGGGCGCCGGCGCCCTGACCGGCGTCACGTATATCCAGCGCACGGCGCTCAAGGGCGGCGTGGCGCCGCAGAAGCCTTGCACCAAGGCCGGCGAACGCAGCCAGGTGTCGTACCAGGCCGACTACCTCTTCTGGAAGGCGAACTGACACCGGGCGGGCCGCAGTGGCGGCGGGAGTCCGGTAACATGCCCGGATACGCCGCCGCCCCGGGCTTGTCAGCCCGGTCCGCGCCCACCCCTTCCTGCTCTGCGCGCATGCCGAACCGACCCGATCCGGATTTCGATTACAACGCGGCCCTCGAGCAGTGCGCCGCGGGACGCCGCGCGGCGCTGGAAGCCCTGTACCGCCACGAAGGCCCCCGGCTGCTGGGCGTCGCGCAGCGCATCGTGCGCGACCGCGCCCGGGCCGAAGACATCGTGCACGACGCCTTCGTCAATATCTGGCACCGTGCCGGCAGCTTCGACGCCACGCGCGGCTCGGCCCGCGGCTGGCTCTACAGCGTCGTGCGCAACCTGGCGCTGAACGCCGTGCGCGACGGCCGCCACGAAACCGCCGTCGACGACGACACCGCCGCGGCGCTCGATGCCCGCGACGCGATCGACGCCTGGCACGACACGCGCGACGCGTTCGACTGGCGCGACAGCGCCGGCCGCATCGGCCCGTGCCTCGAACAACTGGAACCCGTGCGCCGCAATTGCGTGCTGCATGCCTATGTGGAAGGCCTGTCGCACAGTGAAATCGCGCAGCGTCTGGGCGCACCGCTGGGCACCGTCAAAGCCTGGATCAAGCGCAGCCTGAAAGCGCTGAAGGAATGCCTGGCATGAGCGCCCCGTCCCCTACTCCCGACAACCTGGACGAACTGGCCGGCGAATACGTGCTGGGCACCTTGTCCGCCGCGCGCCGGCGCGACGTCAACGCCCGCCTGCCGCATGATGCCGCGCTGCGCGCCGCCGTCGACCGCTGGGAAGAACGCCTGCTGCCGCTCAGCAGCCTGGCCGCTCCCGTGGAGCCGTCGCCCGGCCTGTGGCCTCGTATCGCGGAAACGCTGGATCGCCAGAGCGCGGCCCGCCAAGCCGCGCAGGCGACGCGCCCGGGTTGGTGGGACAGCCTGTTTTTCTGGCGCGGCGCGGCCGCCAGCGGTCTGGCCGCCGCCCTGGTGCTGGCCGGAACGCTTGCGCTGCGGCCCACGCCAGCGCCGGGTCCCGTGCAGTACATGGTGGTCCTGGTCGCACCGCAGTCGCAAACGCCGGGCTGGGTCGTGCAGGCCAGTGCCGGTCAGCGCGAGGTGCAACTGGTGCCCATCGCGGCCATGCAGGTCCCGGCCGATCGTGCGCTGGAATTCTGGACCAAGGCCGACGGCTGGGCCGGCCCGGTCTCGCTGGGTCTGATCAAACCCGGAGAGCCCGTGCGCATCGCGCTGGACAAGCTGCCCCCGTTGGAGCCGAACCAGTTGTTTGAACTGACGCTGGAACCGGCCACCGGCTCGCCCACCGGCAAGCCGACCGGACCGATCCAGTTCATCGGGCGGGCGGTAAAGGTGATGTAGCGCAGATTCAAATACAGCGGAGGTTTTTCATGCGCCATGCAGAAGCCGGTCGTCGTTTCATCCACCCGTTGCGGCACGTCGCCCCGTGGCTGGCCTTGGGACTGTTGGGTTTGACGTTGTATGGCTGTGCCGCGACGACGCCGCCCAAGGGCGTGACACCCGTTGGCTCCTTCGACGTGCATCGTTATGAAGGACGCTGGTTTGAAATCGCGCGGCTGGACCACAGCTTCGAACGCGGCATGACGGACGTCACCGCCCACTACACGCTGCAGGATGACGGCACCGTCCGTGTCGTCAACCGCGGGTTCGACCCGGCCAAGGGTTCGCAAGGCGATTGGCGTTTGGCGCAGGGGCGAGCCCGCTTCACGGGTGACCCGTCGGTGGCATCGCTGAAAGTGTCGTTCTTCGGCCCCTTCTACGGCGGCTACCATGTGGCCGCATTGGACCCGGATTATCGTTGGGCCCTGGTCGTTGGCCCGGATCGCAGCTACGCCTGGATTCTCGCGCGTGACAAGACGCTTGGCCGCGATACGCGCGACGACATCCTGCGCCGCGCCAAGGCATTGGGCCTGGACACCGACGCATTCATCTGGGTCAGCCAGGATCGCGAACAGCCGCCACTGGAACCGGCCTCCTGATGCGGGACCGCGCGCCATGACATCCAAGCGCGAGGGCGCACACCCTGCGCCTGATTCTCGGCGATCAGCTGAATCCGCTGCACATCTGGTTCGCCCGGACCGACCCGGACGTCGTGTATGTGCTGATGGAAGTGCGTCAAGAGACGGACTACGTGCTGCACCACGCACAAAAAATCCTGGCGATATTCGCCGCCTTCGCCTTGAACACCAAGATGCTGCACCCAGACGAGCTGGCGCGGCAGGCGCAGGCCGCCTACGAAACGGGGCGCGCGCACTTGGCAGCGGTCGAGGGCTTCATCCGGCAAATCCTGGGGCGATTACTGCCGTGGATGCTCGTACGACAGGAAACAGAAAACGGGCGAGCACGCCGCGCTGGCCTTGACACGCCTGAACGAGCTTTAAGAGACGTTCCACATCAGAAGCGGTCTGCCCGCCCGGCTGGATGTGGCAGGTATCAACCTGCCGCGCCCCCCATAGACTCCCCGTTCAAGTCCGGCCTGCGGCCGGGCGCCCCTTGAATGCGGAGTGATTCATGACAGCACCTCGGGCGGATATCCGACTCGCCGACTTCCTATCCCCGACCGTCGCGGCACTGATATCGGTTTTGGTGAACTACGGCGGCACGTTTGTCCTGGTGTTTCAGGCGGCAGAGCTGGCCCGCTTGTCGCCGGCGCAGACCACCTCCTGGGTGTGGGCGGTATCCATCGGGGTGGGCGCCACCGGCGCGCTGCTCAGCTGGCGCTACAAGGCGCCCATCATTACGGCGTGGTCCACGCCCGGCGCCGCGTTCCTGGCCACGGTCATGCCCTTCACGCCTTATCAAGAAGTCATCGGCGCGTACATGTTATCGGCGCTGGGTTTTATCGTGCTGGGGCTGTCGGGTGCTTTCGAAAAGCTTGTGCGCAGGATCCCGGGGGGCATCGCCGCCGGTCTGCTGGCGGGCATCCTGCTGCAGTTTGGCGTCAATGCCTTTGGCGGCGCCAGCGCCGACCCCCTGCTGGTGATCGTTCTGGTGGTGTCCTACGCGCTGCTCAAGCGCTTCTCCTCGCGCTTCGCCGTGATCGGCATCCTGGCCATCGGCCTCGCATTGCTCATCGCGCAGGGCCGGATCGACTTCTCGGCTGTCCATCTGCGCCTGGCGGCGCCCGTGTTCGAATTGCCCGGCTTCTCGCTGCAGGCCGCGCTGGGCGTTGCCCTGCCCCTTTTCATCATCACACTCACGGGTCAGTACATGCCCGGCATGCTGGTGCTGCGCAACGATGGCTACCGGACCAGCGCGAATCCGATCCTGACCGTGACGGGACTGGGCTCGCTCCTCATGGCGCCTTTCGGGGCGCACGCATTCAATGTCGCGGCGATCACCGCCGCCCTCTGCACCGGCAAGGACGCCCATGAAGATCCCGCCAAGCGTTACATCGCGGGTCTAGCCTGCGGTGCGTTCTACATCCTGGTCGGCACCTTCGGCGTTACGTTGGCGACACTTTTCATGGTGCTGCCCAAGGCATTCATCACCACGCTGGCCGGCCTTGCCTTGCTTGGCGCGATTGGCGGCAGCCTGGCCAACGCCATGGCCGACGTGCGCACGCGTGAGACGGCGCTCATCACTTTTCTGGCCACCGCCGCGAACGTCACGATGCTGGGCGTGGGCGGCGCATTCTGGGGCCTGGTGGCCGGCCTGACTGCGCATCTGCTGATGCACGGCGGCCCTCAGGCACGGCGCTCCATGCTGCCCCTTCAAGGCAGGTCAGGCCCTTGACAGCGCGTTCTCCAGACGCAGCACGGCGTCCTCGATCTCGTAGGCCGTCAACGACGCGTAGCCCAACAGCCAGCCCGGCTGCTTGTACGCGCCGGCATACAGCCGGCTGAGGCCGGGCAGGCGCAGGCCGGCGCGCTCTGCCAAAAGCAGGGTCCTTTCCTCGGACCAGCCTGGCTCGAGCAGGCACGGGATCTGCAGGCCGCCGGGGGGACGCACGGCCTGCGCGACGTGGCCGAGCCGCTTTACCAGCGACGCCAGCAGAACCTCGCGGCGCCCCGCGTACAGCTTGCGCATCGCCCGAACGTGCGAATGGTAATGACCGTCTTCCATGAAGCGGGCCAGTGTCAACTGCAGTATCTGCGGCGTGTGTCCGTCCATGATGCTGCGCGCCCGTGAAAAGGCGTCGACCAGTTCCGGCGGCAGCGCCATGTATCCCATCCTCAGGCCGGGATACAGCGTCTTGCTGAACGTACCCAGGTACAAGGTTCGTTGATGCCGGTCCAGGCCCTGCACGCAGGCGGTCGGCAAACCGTCGTAATGGAATTCGCTATCGTAGTCGTCCTCGATGATCCACTTGCCATGGTCGGCTGCCCAACCGACCAGCTCCAGCCTGCGTTCCAGTGACAACGTCACGCCCGTCGGATACTGGTGCGACGGCGTCACATACACGCAACTGGCGCCGCTGCGGTCCGCGCGCAGGAGGTCCATGCGTATGCCCTGCGCATCGACGTCTATCGGCACGATCCGCGTTTCGGCGGCCTCGAACGACTTGCGGGCGCCGAAGTAACCGGGATTCTCCATCAGGATGGGCGTGTCGGCGTCGGCCAGCAGTTGCGCGCACAGGAAGAGCGCTTGCCGGGTGCTGCTGAGCACCAGGACCTGCTCGGGCACGACCTTGGCGCCACGCTCCAGATTCAGATAGGCAGCGATGGCTCGGCGCAGCGGTTCAGCGCCCTGCGGTTCGCCATGCAGCAGCACGTGGCTGCGGTTGTCCTTCATGACTTGGCGCTGCAGGCGTTCCCAGACGCCGGTGGGAAACGTGCGCGTCTCGGGCAGCCCGGTGGCGAACGCCTTGATGACCTGCTGGTCTGAAACGCCGCCGCTATCCAGGATCGCCCGCCCGCGGCGGCTCAGACCCGCACCCGGTTGCGCCGCGCCGGGCTTGCGCTCCAGCCTTGCCCGCTTGCGCGTCGCGCCCCGCAGTTCGATTCCCACCGTCTCGGACACATAGCTACCCGAGCCCTCGCGACGCACGATGTAGCCATCGCGATGCAGTTGCACGTAGGCGTTTTCGACGGTGTCGCGCGACACGCCCAGCGACTTGGCCAAGCCGCGCGTCGCGGGCAGCTTGACCCGCGGTCCCAGCGCGCCGTCCAAGATCAGCGCGCGGAGCGCCCGCTGGATGCGCTGATGCAGGTCCAACCGCTGGAGCGCCGCCTCGTTCATCTGAATCTTGAGCGTATCCAGCTGGAATGTCGTTGCCATACGGTTGTTGAACGGTCTGCTGATCGGCGCGGAAATAGCCGGTCTTGACCGGCAATTCTAAGTCACTGTCGGGCGATGCCAGTGAAGGTGATGCGTCGGGCCTGCACACGCCGCAGTATGATTTCAACGACTAAGCCATCAGCCATGGCGCCGCATTCTGGGTCAGGCTGGTACAGGATCGAACCGCACTCTGAGTTTTCCGCATGGCACGTACACGTCACCCCTCGCTCACGCATTGGGGCGCCTTCACGGCAATCACCGAAGCCGGCCGCCTGGTCGGCTGCGAGCCTTTTGGGCCGGATCCGGCGCCCTCGCCCATGCTGGACTCCATTCCCGAGATGGTGCATTCGCCACTGCGCGTGCGCCGTCCGGCGGTGCGGCGCGGCTGGCTGGAAGGCCGCCGCGACCGCGAGGGCGACGACTACATCGAAATCTCCTGGGACCGCGCGCTCGACCTCGTGTCTGGCGAACTGGCGCGCGTGCGCGCCAAGCATGGCGCGGCCGGCGTGTTTGGCGGCTCGTATGGCTGGTCCTCGGCCGGGCGGGTCCACCATGCGCGCAGCCTGATCCGGCGGTTCCTGTTTCTGGGCGGCGGCTGCGTCGACCAGATCGGCAACTACAGCTGGGGCGCGGCGCAGTTTCTGCTGCCGTATGTCATTGGCACCACCTCGCCTGTCAGCGGCGACGTGACGGATTGGGATAGCGTGCTGGAACACACCCGGGTGCTGATCGCCTTTGGCGGCATTCCGGTCAAGAACAGCCAGGTGACTTCAGGCGGCTCGGGCCTGCACAACCTGCCGCGCTGGCTGGGCGAGGCACAGCGGCGCGGCATCAAATTGGTGGTGATCAGCCCGACACGCGCCGACATTCCCGCCGAGATGGCGGCCGAGTGGCTGCCGATACGGCCCAACACCGACACGGCGTTGATGCTGGGCATGGCGCATACCCTGCTGACCGAAAATCTTCACGACGCGGCATTTCTGGCCAGCCATTGCACCGGGTTTGAGCGCTGGGCCGCGTACTTGCGTGGCGAAACCGATGGCCAGCCCAAGGATGCGGCGTGGGCCGCAGCCATTACCGGCATTCCGGCAGAACGCATCGCTGCGCTGGCGCGCGAGGCGGCGCAGCAGCGCAGCCTGTTGACGGCCGCCTGGGCCTTGCAGCGCGCGCAGCATGGCGAGCAGCCGTATTGGGCGGTGATCGGGCTGGCGGCGATGCTGGGCCAGATCGGCATGCCCGGCGGCGGCTTTGCCTTTGGGCATGCCTCGTTGAACGGCATCGGCCAGCCGCGCCGTCAGGTCCCCGGGCCGGAGATTCCGGTGCCCAAGAATCCCTCGGGCCTGGCGATTCCCGTCGCGCGCATCGCCGACATGCTGCTGGCGCCGGGCGCGGAGTACGAGTTCAACGGCGGACGGCATGTCTACCCGGACGTGAAGCTGATCTACTGGGCCGGCGGCAATCCGTTTCATCACCATCAGGACCAGAATCGCTTGCGGCAGGCCTGGAGCAAGCCCGAGACGGTGATCGTGCACGAGTCCTTCTGGACACCATTGGCACGACGCGCGGATATCGTGCTGCCCGCCACGACGGCGCTGGAGCGCGAGGACGTGGGCGGGTCGTCGCGTGATCCTTATGTGTTCGCCATGCATCGCGCCGTCGAGCCGCAGGGCGAGGCGCGAAACGATTTCGATATCTTCGCGGAACTCGCGCGGCGCGCCGGGTTTGGCGAGGCGTTCACGGCGGGGCGCGATGTGCCCGGCTGGTGCCGGCATGTTTATGACGGCATGCGCGCGGGATGTCAGGCGCGGGGCGTCGAACTGCCTGACTTTGACACCTTCTGGGCGCACGGGCATGCCGAAGTGCCCCCGCCCGAAACGCCTTATGTGCTGTTTGAGCGCTTTCGGCAGGATCCGGCGGCCAACCCGCTGTACACGAAGTCTGGACGGATCGAGCTGTATTCCGAAGCGGTGGCCGGTTACGGCTATGACGATTGCCCCGGCTATCCAGCCTGGCTGGCGCCGACGGAATGGCTGGGCGCGCCTGCGGCAGAACAATGGCCGCTGCATCTGCTGACCAATCAGCCGCGCACGCGGCTGCACAGCCAGTTGGATCCCGCCAGCCTGTCGCGCGCCGGCAAAGTGTCCGGCCATGAGCCCATTGCGATCCATCCGCTGGATGCCGCCGAGCGCGGCATCGGCGATGGCGATGTGGTGCGGGTGTTCAACGACCGTGGCGCATGTCTGGCTGGCGCGGTGCTGGACGACGGGCTCTCGCGCGGGGTGGTGATCATGGCGACGGGCGCCTGGTCGGATCCCGACGGCAACCTGGACAGGCATGGCAATCCGAACGCATTGACCGCGGACATCGGGACCTCGCGGCTGACGCAGGGGCCCAGCGCGCAGACCGCCTTGGTGCAGGTGGAAAAACATCTGGGCGAGCCGGTGCGGCATCGGGCTTGGGAACTGCCCGTGTTGCTGTCCGGAGCGGCTTAATACCTCAACCCTCCCCGCCTCAGTCAAGTATTTCCGCGACATATCCTTAGAACGGCACGTTTGATTTTCTGGCGGCAAACTTCGTTTTCCTTATTTACGATGGATCCGGAGTGCGCCATGCGCCTTAACCAGTTTTTGGGTTTGCTGCTGTCTGCGTCGGTGCTGAGCGCCGCGCAGGCGGCTGATATCACGTTGGCGCTGGGCACCGAGCCCTCGACGCTGGATCCGCAGACGGCGCAGGATGGCTCTGAGCGCGCTGTCTCGCGCAACATCTTCGAAACCCTGCTGACCCGCACGCCCACGGGCGATCTGGTGCCGCAATTGGCTACGGGCTTGCCGCGTCAGATCGACGCGACAACCTGGGAAGTGACGCTGCGTCCGGACCTCAAGTTCAGCGACGGCAAGCCCCTGGACGCCGCTGCCGTGGCGACCAGCATCAACCGCATCGTCGATCCCAAGACCGCCTCGCGCCAGCGTCCGTTCTTTCTCGGCATCAAGCAGGCCGAGGCCGTGGACGCCGTGACCGTCAAGGTGCACACCAATGGCGCGGATCCGGCGCTGCCGGCGCGCCTGTCCTGGCTGACCATCGTGTCGCCCGCCGCGGCCGCCGATGGCAGCTTGAGCCAGAAGCCGGTGGGCAGCGGCCCCTATGTGCTGACGGAATGGTCCAAGGGCAATCGCATCGTCCTCACCAAGAACCCGAATTACTGGAACCCCAAGGCAGTCGGCAATGTCGACCGCGCCACCTATCGCTTCGTCGCCGAACCCGGCACGCGCCTGTCGGGCCTGCGCGCCGGCGATTTCGACTTCATCACCAATCTGCTGCCGGAAGACACCAAGCGCGTGGCCAAGGCCGTGACCCTCAAGGGCACCGACCTGCCCTTTGTGTCGCTCAACGCCTTGAAAGGCCTGACGGCCGACGTGCGCGTGCGCCAGGCCTTGAACTACGCGGTGGACAAGGAAGCGCTGGCCAACGACCTCTATGGTGGCTACGCCTCGGTGTCGCACGGCCAATTGCTGGCGCCGGGCTGGTTTGGCTATGACGCTTCCATCAAGCCCTATCCCTACGATCCCAAGCGCGCGACCGAGCTGCTGAAGGCCGCTGGCGCCCACGGCAAAAGCATCGATCTCTACGCGCCCTCGGGCCGCTGGCTGAAAGACAAGGAATTGGCGGAAACCATTGCCGCCTACTGGGAGGCCGCGGGCCTGAAGGTCAACTTCCGCGTCCTGGCCTGGGCCGAATATCTGGACGCGCTGAACAAGAATCGCGTGCCGACCGAAGCGCAGATCAGCAGCAGCCATTCGAATCAATTGCTGGACGCGGATCGTACGCTGAGCGCCTATTACGCGGAAGGCGGTGTCGCGGCCGCCAACGACAATGCCGAACTGAAGAAGCTGATCGAAGACGCGCGCCAGGAAGCCGATCCCGCCAAGCGTCAGGCCTTGTACTCCAAGGCCCTGCAGATCGGCCGCGATCAGGCCTATCTGGTCTTCCTGCTCGATGGCGGAGAAATTTTCGGTTTGTCCAAACGGGTGGAATTCTCGCCGCGCGTTGATGGCCTGATTCCGCTCAAGGACTTCCGTGTCACCGACTAATCAGGCTGGGCGCGGCTTGCCGCGCTTTTTGCTGGGCCGTTTTCTGCAAGGCTTGCTGGTCGTGGTGGGCGTAACGACGATCGTGTTCGTCGTCACGCGCCTTATCGGCGACCCCGTGCAAGCCATGCTGCCGGTCGATGCCTCGGCCGAAGACCGCGCCGTGCTGGCGCGCGCGCTGGGCATGGATGGCCCGATCTGGCTGCAGTACGTGCACTATCTGCGCGACATCGCCAGCTTTCAGTTCGGCGACTCGCTCTGGCAACACCGGCCGGCCGTGGACATCGTGCTCGAACGCCTGTCCGGCACCCTCACCTTGTGCCTGGGCGCGCTGGCCGTTGCTGTGCTGCTGGGCGTGCCGCTGGCCATTGCGGCGGCCTTGAAACCCGGGCAATGGGCGGATCGCATTTCTGTATTGCTGAGCCTGAGCGGCCTGTCCCTGCCGCAATTCTGGCTGGGCTTGCTGCTGATCCTGCTGTTTGCCGTGACCTTGAACTGGTTGCCGTCATCGGGTTCGGACACCGCAGCCAGCGCCGTGCTGCCCATCGTGACGCTGGCTCTGCCAGCTTTGGGACGCATCGCCATGATGTTGCGCTCGGCGCTGATCGATGAACTCAATTCGCAATACGTGCGCACGGCGCGCGCCAAGGGTTTGCGCTCGCGGCGCATCGTGCTGGTGCATGCCCTGCGCAATGCCGCCGTGCCGACGGTCGCGCTGCTGGGCTGGGAGTTCGCCGCGATGCTGGCCGGCCATACCGTCGTGGTCGAAACCGTGTTCGCCTGGCCGGGGCTGGGCCAGACGGCGGTGCAGGCCATCGAGCGCCAGGACCTGGTGCTATTGCAAGCCGTCGTCTTCTTCATCGCCTTCCTGATCGTGATTCTGAATTTTTGCCTGGACATCGTGTACCGGCTGCTGGACCGGAGAATCGCGGTATGAGCGCGCCTGTGTGGGAATTGCCGGTGTCCGCACCGGCGGCAACCGGCTGGCGTGCCCTGTCGGATCGTCAACGCGGCTGGATCCTGGCCTTGGTGCTGCTGCTGGCGCTGGCAGCGGTTGCCATCGTCCTGCCGTGGCTGGCGCCTTATGACCCCGCCACCATCAAGCTGTCGGCGCGGCTGCGTCCGCCGGCCTGGGAAGAACGCGGCAGTCTGGCGAATCTGCTGGGCACGGACAACCTGGGCCGCGATGTGCTGAGCCGGGTGCTGCATGGCGCGCGGCTGTCTATCTTCATCGGCGCCGCCGTGGTCGCGATATCGGCCGGTGTGGGCGTGCTGGTCGGTTTGATTGCCGGTTTCGCCGGCGGCCGGGTGGACGCGGTGCTGATGCGCTGGGTCGATATCCATGTGGCCTTCCCCGGCCTGCTGCTGTCCCTGGTGATCCTCGTGATTCTGGGACCGGGCCCCGGCACGGTCATTCTGGCCTTGGCCTTGAATGGCTGGATGGTTTACGCGCGGCAGATCCGCAGCGTGGTGCTGTCGGTGCGTCAGCTGCCTTACATCGAAAGCGCCGAGATGGCCGGCGCGCGGCCGGCTCGCGTCCTGCTGCGCCACGTCTTGCCCAATCTGGCGGCGCCGCTTATCACCTTGATGGTGCTGGAGTTTGCCCGCGTCGTGCTGGCCGAGGCGGCGCTGTCGTTTCTGGGCGTCGGCGTGCAACCGCCCGGCGTGTCATGGGGTCTGGACGTGGCCAATGGCCGCAACTATCTGACCAGCGCCTGGTGGCTGGCGACCTTTCCCGGTCTATCCATCGCGCTGACCGTGCTGGGCGTCAATCTGGCTGCCAGCCGCCTGCGCCTGGCGCTGGACCCGCGGGAACGCGAAAAGGACTTCGCGCGCAAATTGCTGGCCAAGGAGGCGCGATGACGACGCAGCCTCTATTGAGCGTTCGTGATCTGAGCGTTGAATTCCTGACCCGCCAGGGCAGCGTCAACGCGGTCGATCGCGTCTCCTTTGATCTGCATGCCGGCGAGACCCTGGCCCTGGTTGGCGAAAGCGGCTCCGGCAAGAGCGCCTGCGCCTTGGCGTTGATGGGTTTGACCACCCTGCCCGGCCGGGTGGCGGGGGGCAGCGTGCTGTTCGACGGCCAAGACCTGCTCAGCCTGCCGGAACGGGCGCTGGAAGACATCCGCGGGCGGCGCATCGCCATGGTGTTTCAAGACCCCATGAGTGCGCTGAATCCGCTCCTGACCATCGGCACGCAGATCGATGAAGTGTTGGAGCGCCATACCGCGCTGAATGCCGCAGCCCGCCGTGCGCGCACCATCAGTCTGCTGGAGCAGGTGGGCATCCCCAAACCGGCCGAACGCCTGGCGCGCCTGCCCCATGAGTTTTCCGGGGGCCAGCGGCAACGCATTCTGATCGCCATGGCGCTGGCCTGCGATCCGCAGATCTTGATAGCCGACGAGCCGACCACCGCATTGGACGTCACGATCCAGGCGCAGATCCTGGCGCTATTGGCCGAACTGAAAACCCGCCTTAAGCTGGCGGTGCTGCTGGTGACGCACGATCTGGGCGTGGTGGCGCAGGTGGCCGACCGCGTGGCCGTGATGTATGCCGGCCGTCTGGTCGAGGTCGGCGATGCCGATGCCTTGTTTGCCCAGCCTGCCCATCCCTATACCGCAGGCTTGCTGCGCGCCACCCCACGGCTGTCGGATATCCAGCACCGCATGACGGCAATCGAAGGCGTGCCGCCCGATCCCCGTGTGCGGCGCAGCTATTGTGATTTTGCGCCGCGTTGCCCCGGCGCCGATGCGGCATGCGCCGCGCGGCCGCCGTTGCAGTCGCTGTCGCCGGGACGTCTGGCTGCCTGTGTGCGGCCGTTTGCACCGGTCTGGAAGGAGGTGGCATGACGCCCCCGTTGTTGCAGGTAGCGGATTTGCGCGTGCATTACCCGGTGCGCTCGGCGGGCTGGTTCAGCCGGCCCATGACCGCGCGCGCGGTCGATGGCGTCTCGCTGGAACTGGCGCGCGGTGAAACCTTGGGCCTGGTGGGCGAGTCCGGTTCGGGCAAGACGACGTTGGGCCGCGCGGTCCTGCGCCGCACGCCATTGACCTCGGGCTCCATCCGGTTTCGGGGTGAAGACATCAGCACCGCAGGCACCGCGCAATTGCGCGAACTGCGGCGGCACATGCAGCTCGTGTTTCAGGACCCGTCCACCAGTTTGAATCCGCGTCACACGGTGTTCGATGCGATTGCCGAGCCCTTGATCGTGCATGGCTGGTCAGCGGGACGGCGTGCGCTGGAAGAACGCGTGGCGCAGTTGATCGCCCAGGTCGGCCTGCCGGCCGACACCGCCAGGCGCTATCCGCATGCCTTCTCCGGCGGTCAGCGCCAGCGGGTCGGCATTGCCCGCGCGCTGGCGATTCAGCCTGAGCTGATCGTGGCCGATGAGCCCGTGTCGGCGCTGGACGTCTCGGTGCGGGCGCAGATCATCAATCTGTTCCAGGACTTGCAGCAGGAACTGGGACTGTCCTTCCTGCTGATCGCGCACGATCTGGCCGTGGTGCGGCATATCTCGCATCGCATCGCCATCATGTATGCCGGCCAGGTGGTCGAGACCGGTCGTCGTGACGATGTCTATGACCGGCCGCTGCATCCGTATACGCGCGGCCTGCTGGCTGCCGTGCCCGAGCCGGAACGCCATCGCGATGGCCGGCGGACGTTTCCGGTGGCGCTGGGTGAACCGCCCAGCCCGATGTCCCCGCCCTCAGGCTGCCGCTATCACCCGCGCTGCCCGCTGGCGGTTGAACGTTGCCGCCAGGAAGCGCCGACGCTGACGGCAATGGCGGGCGAACACAAAGTGGCTTGCTGGTTTCCTGGCGCCGCGCCGATTTCCTCGTAATTTTTCATGGAGAAACCATGTCTGTTAAAGCTCTGACCCCTGTTGCGCCGGCCGATGCCGACGCGGTGCGTGCCTGGTTCAAGGAACTGTCCGACCATGTCCAAGCCGTGGATTACGCGGCGGCACGCCATCTGTTCGCAGAAGACTTTGTCGCGTTTGGCACGTACACCAACTTCGTGCACGGCCGCGATCACGCCGAGAAGAACCAGTGGCGCAATGTGTGGTTCAGCATCGATAAGTTCTTGTGGCGTCTGGACGACGTGCAGACCTTTGTGTCGCCGGATCGCCTGTTCGCCGTCGGTGCGGCGGTGTGGGACTCGATCGGCTATCACCCCGACGGCAAGACCTTCGACCGCCTCGGCCGCGCCACCGTGTCGTTCGCGCGCGAAAACGTCGGCGATCCGTGGGTGGCGACGCACACGCACATGTCGCTGTTCCGCGATACACCCAGCGTGTCGCACGGGAACAAGCCGGTTCGGAGTTAAGTAAGCGAGGCGCTCAGGCCAGCAGCAGACGCAACTGCTGCACCAGATCCGATCGGGCTTCCCGCGCTTGCGGCAGGATGCGGGTCATGCCGATGAAGCTGTGCGGCACGCCGGGGTAGATTTTCAACCACGGCTGCGCGCCCGCCTCGCGTAGCGCCTGCGCCAGATCCTTGGTGTCGTCCAGCAAGGGATCAAGCTCTGCGGCTTGCAGAATGACAGACGGCAGACCCTGCACGCTGCTCAAGAGCGGCGCAACGCCAGGATCCTGCAATTGCGCCTCATCCGCCACATACTGGCGCCAGAACCAATCCAGCTTGTCGGTCGACAACCCAAAGCGGCCATCGCCCAGCTCCTGCTGCGCCGGCGTATCCCGGCGCGCCGACAGCATGCCGTAAATCAACGCAATCGCGCGGAGCAACGGCTCGCCCGCATCACGCAGCCTTTGCGCCGCCGCCAGCGTCAGATTGCCGCCGGCAGATTCTCCGCCCAAGCTCAAACGCCCCGCATCCAGACCCAGCGCTGCCGCATTGCCATGCAACCAGCGCACCGTTCCCAACACCTGCTCCACGGCGACCGGATAGCGCGCCTCAGGCGACAGCGCATAGTCCAACCCGCCCGTCACCACACCGGCCTCATTGGCGATCTCGCGCTTCCAGCGATCCAGGGTTTCCAGATCCCCGTGCGCAAACCCGCCGCCGTGCAGATGCAGATACAGCGGCAGCGCCTTGCCCTCCGAGCCCGCCGGATAGTAAAGCCGCAAGGTCGCCGGCACCGGAAGATGATCCAGCCGATGCTCCACCACCCGCCCGACTTCAGGCACGTCCCCCGCCAACCAGACCTGATAGCCGCGCGCCTGCCGGCGCACTTGATCCAGCGGGGTGGTCAGCACATTGGGCGTGCCTACGCCTGCCTCACGGCCTAGGGCCTGGGCGGCTTGAACTTCGGGTGACAGGGTGCTCATGATGCGTCCGATGCAAGAATGGCAGGCCGACGGCGGCGGCCAAAACCGCTGAGTATGGACACGGGAGGCTCAGGAGACCAAATACGAATGGGGAATATGCTTCTTACCCCTTACTGTTCCTTCAACCCCAACGATTTCATCAACGGCGCGAACAGTTTCTTTTCTTCCTGCACGCGCGCGGCATAGTCGGCCGCACTCAGCGGTATTGCCTCGGCGCCCGCATCCAGAAAGCGCTTCTGGATCTCCGACCTCGCAAGCACTTTGTTGATCTCAGCGTTCATACGATCGACCACGTCGTCGCGGGTGCCAGCGGCGGCATACACGCCGAACAGGCTGTCCGCGAAAACACCGTCGATGCCGGCCTCGGTAAAGGTTCGGATGTCGGGGGCCACGGCCGCGCGTTGCCGGCTCGCCACCGCCAGCACCTTCAGTTTGCCCGCTTCCACCATCGGAAATACCGTGGCGGGCCCAAACGCGAAGTCGATCTGGCCCGCTGCCAGGTCTTGTATCGCCGGCGCCACGCCGCGATACGGCGCATGGGTGGCCTGCATGCCCGTCGCCTGCTTGAGCAGCTCGCCGGCCAAGTGCGGCGTCGTGCCGTTGCCGGCGGATCCGTAGTTCAGCGGATCGGCCCGCTTGCGCGCATATTCCACGAACTCCTCAAGCGTATTGACGCCCAGCGAAGACCGGACAAACAGGAACAACTGGCTGTTGGCCAGCAAGCCAACCGGCCGCAAATCTTGCTGCGGATCGAACGGCATGCTCACGAACATCAGCGGATTGACCGATTCAGTAGTCGATGGATTGAGCAGGAACGTATGGTTGTCTTTACCGTTGCGCGCCACCTCGGCGCCCGCCACGTTGCCGCCCGCGCCGCCCCGATTCTCCACGATGACGGTCTGCTTCAAGGCCTCTGCCAAGTGCGGCTGCACGGTGCGCGCCAGCACGTCGACCAGCCCGCCGGGCGCCAACCCGACGACCAGACGCACGGGCTTGCCGGGCCAGGCCTGAGACGGCGTCTGCGCATGGCTGCCCGTCGTCCAGCCAACCATCGCCAGCATCATCATGGCCAGACAACGTCTACGCAGCAGCATGCGATTCTCCATATGGGGTCACCCGTCGATCCCGCGAACGGTGCGTCACATGCCGCACCACGGTGAACCGCCTTGATGCCTCATCGGCGGCGGCCCTGCATCCGCCGCTCATTCTTCACAAAAGTTTAAGCATAAAGAATCCCGGAATAACCCTAATCTGCCGACGACACGCGCGGCGCCTAGTCGGTGGTGTGCGACAACTCATGCACCAGGCCCGCCTCGAGCTGACGTGCCACGCGCCCCAGCCCCCGGTTCAGGGGCCACACGATGTCAAGGTCAAGACCGCCTTCCACATCGACGGGCACGACACTCAGTCCATGACGCCGCGCATACAGGCCGCTCATGCTATCCAGGATGGCCACGCCCAGGCCGCGTTCCGCGAAGGCGCAGGCGGCCGAGTACTGATTCACCTCGATCACCGGCAGAAACGGCAAGCGCTCCTGTTCGAACTGCCGCGCCGTCAGCGCCCCCACCTGCAAGTGCCGGCTGAGCGAGATGTAGGGGATGTCCGCCAGGTCGGCCAAAGCAAGACGGTGGCGATCTGCCAGCGCGTGGCCCACCGGCATCACGGCCTGCAGGCTCAGCCGCGCCAGCGTCCGCCGGCCCACATTCGGCAGCGCGGCCAAGCCGATCACGATGCCGATATCAATGCGCTGATCGGCCGCCAGCCCCGCCACCCCTAGCGTCATGTCCGTGCGCACGCTGACCCGCACGCCGGGCTCGCGGGCCTGCAACCAGGCCATCGCACCGGGCAGGATGCTCGCGCCCACGGCCGCCACCGCCCCCACGTCCAGCCGCGCGTGCGCCCCGCCCCGCATGCTGGCTGCCATACGTTCGGCGCTGTCCATCGCCGCCAGTGCATGGACGATCTCCGGCAGCAGCATGCGCGCCTCGGCGGTCAGCGCTAGACGGCGCCTTTCGCGACTGAACAGCGCAAAGCCCAGCTTGTCTTCCAACGACTTCAACATCGCGCTCGCCGCGGGCTGCGACATGCCGGTGGCAGCCGCCGCCAATGTGACGGAGCCGGTGCGCCCCACGGCTTCGAACAGCGCCATCTCGCGTTTATTCATCTGAACCTCGCTGTTCATACAAATCAATGTATGAAATGACTCAATATATATATTTGACTATATCAATCTGGGTGCCGGACACTGGCTCCACATCACAACAGCCGGCGCGGCTTCGATGCGGCGCACGGCAATATTGCGAGGAGACACCGATGCAAACGAAACCTGGCGCACACCCACGCAGGCTCCTGGCCAGACTGCTCGCACCGCTGCTCGGCAGCGCGTTGCTGGCTTGCGGGGCGCCCGCGCTGTCCGAGACCCCGGCGGGCGGCACGATCCGGATCGTCGTCGGTGCGCCGCCGGGTGGCGCGCCCGACACCGTGGCCCGCATCGTGGCGCAGCACATGCAGGTGGGCGGGCGCGCCGTGATGGTCGAAAACAAGAACGGCGCCGCCTCCATGATCGCGGCGGCCTACGTGGCCCGCGCGCGGCCCGACGGCAACACTCTGCTGCTCGCCAGCCAGACGACAGTCGCCGTCGCGCCCACGCTGCAGAACGTCACAACGTTCGACCCCATGAAGGACTTCACCGGCGTGGCGCTGGTGGGCAGCGCGCCGCAAGTGCTGCTGGCCGGACCGAAGCTGCGCGCCAACTCCGTCCAGGAACTCATCGCCCAGGCCAAGGCCGCGCCGGGCGAGATCGATTTCTGCTCGGGAGGCATCGGCACCTCGCCCTACATGGCGGCCGTGCTGTTTGCGCAGACGGCGGGCATCGAGTTGCACAGCATCCCGTTTGCCGGCGAACAGGCCTGCATCACCGAAATGCTGGCGGGCCGGTTGCCGTTCATGTTCGCCAATGCCTCGACGGCCCTGCCGTACATGAAGGACCAGCGCTTGCGCGCTTTGGCCGTGACCAGCAAAGCGCGCGTCAACTTCGCGCCGCAGTTGCCGACCACGGCCGAAGCTGGCCTCAAGGATTACGAGGTCGCGACCTGGCTTGGCCTGCTTGCGCCCGCCGCCACGCCGCCCGACGTGGTCAACGCGCTGAACGCGGAAGTGCGTCGCGTGCTGCGCCTGCCGGATGTGCGCGAAAAGCTGGAGGCCCAAGGGTACGAACTGTCGGATGACAGCCCGGCGGCCTTCACCCGCTACTACCAGGCCGATCGCGACAAATGGGTGCGGCTGATCCAGACCGCCGGCATCAAGCAAAACCCCTGAACGCCGCGGCTTGCCCGTCCTCCCCCCTCATCTACCCGAGCATCCCATGAGCCGTATGCAGCCCGCCCTTTCTTCCGACGACCCGCGCACCGTGCTGGGCATCCGGCACAGCCCCGTCACCAGCACGATTCCGCCCGGCGCCTGCGATTGCCATGTGCACATCTTTGGTCCGTTCGATCGCTATCCGCTTGCCGAAAACCGCGTGTTCATGCCGGGGCTCGCCTCGACCGACGATCTGCTTGCGCTGCACGGGGCGCTTGGGGTTGACCGCGCGGTGGTCGTTCAGGCCAGCCCGCAAGGCACCGACAATCGTTGCATGACCGATGCCCTTGCCACCCTGAATGCGGCAGGCCATGCGTCGCGCGGCGTCGCAGTCCTGGCAACCGATATCTCGCGCGACGGCCTGCGTGCGCTGCATGCGGCGGGCGTGAGGGGCGCTCGCGTCAATCTGCAGTCGTTTGGCCAGCAGGATCCGGCCATCGCGCGCGATGCGCTGGCGCGCACCGCCGAACAGGTTGCCGACCTGGGCTGGCACGTGCAGATCTACACCACACTGCCGGTCGTGACAGCGCTCGCGCCTGCGCTGCGTGACTGCCCTGTGCCCGTCGTGATCGATCATTTCGCACTGGCGAGCGCCGTGGCCGGCACGGGCCAGCCCGGCTTCGATGCGCTGCTGGAGATGGTGGCGACGGGCAACGTGTACGTAAAGCTCTCTGCCCCATACCGCCTCACGGTCTGGCAGGACGGCCGCCCGCCCAGCGAGGCACGCGAGATCGCGCGCGCCCTGATCGATACGCGGCTTGATCGCATGCTGTGGGGCACGGACTGGCCACACTCGGGCTCCTGGCCCGGCGTGGCGCGCACGCGCGATCGCAGCGAACCGCTGCATCCGATTGACGATGGCGAACAATTGTCGGCCTTCTGCGCGTGGGTAAGCGAGACGGAGAAGCAGGCGATCCTGGTCGATAACGCGGCGCGGCTTTATGGCTTCTGAGTGCGGCGCCGAAGTCTCGCATCGACGCTTTGGCCCGGCGCGGCCACCTGCCCGAAGTGCTCGACCCGGTACATCACACCCCCGATGCGATCGTTGTGAGCCAGCGCAGTGACCGACAACGATCTGCTGGAGCAGCTGTCCCTTCAACGCCTGATTGAAGCGCCGCCGCGCACGCTGGCATCTCGAATTCGGTAGGATGTGCCACTCTGCTGTTTCGATCGAGCACGCCACCTTTCATCAGCCCGAATCACGCCCATGTGCGAAGGGCGGCGCCCAACTACAAGAAAAATCCACATGCATCGACATCTTCGACACGCTCTATGCATCGCTCTGTTGACTGGCCTCGGTGCCTTCATCGCCCCCGCCCACGCCGAGGCCCCGTCAACACCAAAAGTGCAGACCGGCGGCGGACGCCCCTACGAAATCCCGGACAGCGAAGTATGGGACGTGCCCGATCCCGTTTCCAAACGCGGCTACCAAGTCTTCGTTGCGTTGCCGCCCTCCTATGCCAAGCAGCCACAGCGACGCTACCCCGTGCTGTATGTAACGGACGCCGACTACGCCTTCCCGATCATCCGGCAACTAGGGCGCCGCCTGAACGTTGAAGGCCCCCAGATCGAGGAGTTCATTCTCGTCGGCCTGTCTTATGGAAAGGGCGAGGACGGCGGTGTCAGTCGCCAGCGTGATTACACGCCGACACCGAACGGCCCAAGTACGGCATTGCCCGGCGCGATACATGGTCAGGGGCGCGCCTATCAACAATACCTGCGCGAACAAGTGAAGCCGTTCATCACCGCCCGGTATCGTACCGACCCTGCCAGATCAATATTTCTGGGTCATTCCTACGGTGCCCTACTTGGCATGCAGATACTTTTCACCGATCCCGGATTGTTCAGCAGCTATATCCTCGGCAGTCCGTCCATCTGGTACGACAAGCGACATGCCATGAAGCTCGAGGCGAACTACGCCGAGCAGAATCCGGACCTGAAGGCGAATGTTTACCTTTATGTCGGCGCCTATGAAGCCTTGCGCAAAGGTGATCGGCGCTACAACCAGACGGTGGACATGGTTGCCGACAATCGCGCATTGGAAGCGGTGCTGCTGAGCAGAAAGTACGCAAGCTTGAAACTGAAGTCGGCGGTCTTGAACGACGAGGATCATCTCACCGTCGCACCACGAGGCTTCACGCAGGGGTTGAAGTACCTGCTGCCAGTGCGCTGAACAGCTTAAAGGACGACATGACTGAAGCTATCGACGTATTCACCCACAATCAAGCCGCTTGGAATCTCCAAGCCGCGCAAGGCTGCGCCTGGTCCCAGCCGGTGAGTTCGGAAGAAATCAGGGCCGCTCGTGCAGGCACCTGGCACGCCCGGCTTACGCCCGGACCGCTGCCCTCCGGCTGGTTAGATGATGTGCGTGGCCTGCGCATACTTTGTCTGGCGGCCGGTGGAGGCCAGCAGGCCCCCATACTGGCGGCGGCGGGTGCAGAGGTCACTGTCTTCGATTTTTCAGAGGGGCAGTTGGAGCAGGACCGAAAAGTAGCTGCGCGAGACGGCCTTGACCTGCGCTGTGTCCAGGGAGACATGCGAGACCTCTCCATCTTCGAAGATGCCAGCTTTGACTTGGTCTTCCACCCCATTTCCAATCTATACGTACCCGACGTGCGCCCTGTCTGGCGAGAGTGCGCCCGAGTGCTGGTATCGCAAGGACAACTGTTGTCCAGTTTCTGGAATCCCGTGGTTTTCGTCGCTGATCGCGACCAAACGCTAAGCGCCCAAGGCCTGGTGCGTCCCAACCGAAGACTTCCCTATTCGGACATCGCGCATTTAACCGCGTCAGACCTGGCGGCCAAACGCGAGCGTGGCGAGGCACTGGTGTTCGGCCATACGCTCGCAGACCAGATTGGCGGGCAACTTGACGCCGGTTTCGTGCTGACGGGTTTTCACGAGGACTGGCAACCTCACCCACGCTTCGTGGTTGAGAACGTCATGCCAACCTTCATCGCGACCAAAGCCGCAAAGCGTTGACTCCGCGGAGTCATGCCGCTGCGACCTGCCTTGCGTCTCATTTGGCTGCACATTCGCGCCTCAAAGACATAGGCAAGTTCGATTCGTTCATCTTCGTCGTCTTGGTACGCTAAAGATGACACTCTCAAATTCATTGCCCGTACTGGTCCGTGCTGACCTTTTCCATCCAATCCACCGACTTCCCATCTAGGGATTCCGCGATTGCAATGTGGCTCATGCCGACTGACGGACTGGCTCCGTGCCAGTGTTTGACACCCGGAGGAATCCAAACTACGTCGCCCGGGCGGATCTCCTGCACGGTATCGCCCCATTTCTGTACTCGCCCCACACCTGACGTAATGATGAGCGTCTGGCCCAATGGGTGCGTATGCCAAGCTGTGCGTGCGCCTGGCGCAAAGGTAACAACGCCTCCCCCCACGCGCGCGGGCGCAGCGGCTTGAAAGCGCGAATCCACAAAAACGGATCCGGTGAAGTTTTGCTCCGCACCCGCGCTGCTTGGGTTGGAACCGACCCGCGTAACGTTGATCGGCTCCTGTTCGGCCGCATAGACGGCCGACGCACCAAGGGACAAGGCAAGGGCTGCTGCGGGGAGTCTCATGTTCATCCTTTCTGAAATCTCTTTGATTGGTTCATGGTGCTTGGTTGATTGCCTTGTTCAATTCGTTTTCTTCAGAACAGGGCTGACAACGGCCCGTCAAATGTCGAGCTGACGCTCGCTCATCCACTTCACCATGGCCGGATCCCGGTGCGAGAAGAAGCTGCTTTCGCCGGTCTCGAGCTGGGCGATGCGGGCCATGTCAGCTTCATCCAGGGTGAAGTCGAGCACTCGCAGGTTCTCTTCCATCCGCTCCTTGCGCACCGACTTGGCCAGCGCCACAATCCCGCGCTGCGTCACCCAGCGCAGCACGACCTGCCCCACCGATTTGCCGTGCTTGCGGCCGATGTCCACCAGCGCTTCGTTCTGGAACAGGTTGTTGCGACCTTCGGCGAACGGCGCCCAAGCTTCAGCCTGCACGCCGTTCTCACGCATGAAGGCCACGCTTGTCTCCTGCTGAAGGAACGGATTGACCTCCACCTGGTTCACCGCCGGCACGACATCGTTGAAGCCGATGATGTCCATCAAGCGGTCGGGATGGAAGTTGCTGACGCCGATAGCTCGAACCTTGCCGGCCTTCAGGGCGTCTTCCATTGCGCGCCACGATCCATGCACATCACCGAACGGCTGGTGGATGAGGTAGAGGTCAAGATAGTCCAGTTGCAAACGGCGCAGCGATTTGTCTATAGCTTGCTGGGTGCGCTCATACCCAGTGTCTTGCACCCAGAGTTTCGTCGTCACGAAGAGGTCGGCGCGCGGGACGCTGGCATTCTTGATGCCCCGGCCAACCGCTTCCTCGTTCAAGTAGGACGCCGCCGTGTCGATCAGCCGATAGCCGGTGCCGATGGCCTCGATCACGCAGCGCTCGCATTCATGTGGGTCAGGAATCTGGAAAACGCCATAGCCGAGGATGGGCATCACGACGCCATTGTTCAAAGTAACTTGTTGCATGGTTAGCTCCTATGTTTTCGGGACGCCGCCGAGCCAGCTCGTCACGCGCTCCATCGTTCGCCGCTCCTGGTCCATCTCCATGACGAAACCATCCAGCAACCGCGCCTTCGGCGCATCGCTCGCCAGCACTGACTTGCTGTTCCCTGGCCCGTAGCCGCCGTGGGTGATGAAGGGGATCAGGGTCTTTCCGGACAGGTCGTGCGCGGACAGGAAAGAACGGACCACTGGGGGCACGGTCGTGCCCCAGACGGGAAAACCGAGGAACACCGTTTCATAGCCAGAGATGGCGGGCACCGTCGCCGCCAGAGGCGGCCTGTAACCGCTCTCGGTCTCCTGGCGAGCTCGCTCGACCGTTTGCTCGTAGTCTTCTGGATAGGCACTGGCCGGCCGGATCTCGAACAGGTCAGTACCGCGTGCACGATGTATCAGTCCGGCGACGACGCGCGTATTGCCCGATCGTGAAAAATAGACCACCAGTGTCCGCGAGCCCACCTGTCGCATCTCACCGCCCTGAGCGTTCGATGCCGTGGCTGCGGCTCCCAGCGGAAGTGTCACAAGCGCAGCCATCACCGTACGTCGAGTCGAATCATGGGCGACAGTCATCCAAGCCTCCTTGATGTCATCGACCAACCCGGGCCTGCAGCGCGGCAGGATAGCGATCGCCTTGAATTTTTACGTCCGCCAAGGCCTGCGCGATGCTGGAAAGATCGGTGGCGGACAGTTCGACGGAGGCGGCGCCCAGGTTCTCTTCCAGGCGATGTAGCTTGGTGGTTCCAGGGATAGGCACGATCCAGGGCTTTTGCGCCAGCAGCCAGGCAAGTGCGATCTGCGCGGCCGTTACGCCCTTGTCCCTGGCAATCTTGCCGAGCAGGTCAACCAGGGCCTGGTTCGCCCGGATCGCCTCCGGCGAGAAGCGCGGTACTTTGCTGCGAAAATCGTCGTTGCCGAAAGTCGCGCCTTCCTTGATGGCGCCCGTCAGGAAGCCCTTGCCCAATGGACTGAAGGGGACGAAACCGATGCCGAGCTCTTCCAAGGTCGGCAAGACTTCCTGTTCCGGCTCGCGCCACCACAGCGAATACTCGCTCTGCAAGGCGGTGACCGGCTGCACAGCGTGCGCACGGCGGATCGTCTGTACGCCCGCTTCCGACAGGCCGAAGTGCTTGACCTTGCCTTCGGCGATCAAGTCCTTGACTGTGCCAGCGACTTCCTCAATGGGCACGTCGGTGTCGACGCGATGCTGGTAGAGCAAATCGATCACGTCGGTCTTCAGGCGCTTGAGAGAACCTTCGACGGCCCAACGGATGTGCTCGGGGCGACTGTTCAGGATCTGCTGCTTGTTGTCGTCGCCGAAGGTAAAACCGAACTTGGTGGCGATTACGACCTGGTCGCGCACAGGGGCCAGCGCTTCGCCCACGACCTCCTCGTTGACGTAGGGCCCGTACACCTCCGCCGTATCGAAGAAGGTCACCCCGCGATCGACCGCGGTCCGAATCAGCGATACCGCTTGCCGGGTGTCCGTGGCCGGCCCATAACCGTGACTCAGGCCCATGCACCCTAACCCGAGGGCTGAAACTTCCAACGTGCTGTTTCCAAGTTTCCGCTTATGCATATGTCTTACTCCTTCAAACGCGCCCGTCCAATGTGACCCACCAGCGTTCGCCATGCGGCGGGATAGCTGGCGGCATCGCTACATCAGCCAATGTAGCCATCACGTCTAGCCAGCACTAGAGAGTAAAATCCGCAAATACTTATGAGGTGAACTCATAGATGGCGAAAAACAGCTACAACGACCTGTTGGCGTTCATTGCGGTCGCGCGAGAGCGAAGCTTCACGCGGGCCGCCGCCCAACTCGGCGTCTCCCAATCGGCATTGAGCCATCTGATTCGCGCTCTTGAGACCAAGATGGGTGTTCGCCTGTTGACGCGCACCACCCGGAGCGTTTCGCCGACAGAGGCCGGGGAACGATTGATGCAAAACATCGCTCCCCGATTCCAGGAAATCGAGGCCGAGCTGTTGGCCGTCGGAGAACTGCGGGACAAGCCGGCCGGCACGATCCGCATCACTGCCAGCGAGAACGCTGCCGACACCGTGCTCTGGCCCAGGCTTGCGAAAGTGCTTCCCGAGTACCCACTGATCAAGGTCGAGATCAACGCGGAATCACGCTTCGTCGATCTCGTCGCGGAGCGCTACGACATGGGCGTGCGCCTCGGCGGCGATCTGGCCCGGGACATGACCACGGTGCGTATCAGCCCCGACTTGCGTTTCGTGATCGTCGGCTCACCCGCCTACTTCGCCAAGCGCTCCCTTCCCTTGAAACCGCAGGACCTGGCCGACCACAACTGCATCAATCTGCGGCTGATGAGCCACGGGGAACTCTACGCGTGGGAGTTCAAGAAGGGCAAACAGCAGATCAGCGTTCGAGTCGATGGGTCGCTTGTCTTCAACCGGACCCAGCCCATCCTTCAGGCGGCGCTGGCCGGCTTTGGCCTTGGATACCTGACCGAAGAGATGGCTGCCCCCCACATCGCGAAGGGCCGCCTGCGGACGGTCCTCGCGGATTGGTGTCCGACGCTTCCTGGATACCATCTCTATTACCCCAGCCGCCGGCATCTGTCCCGAGCAATGACTGTGCTGATCGACGCATTGCGTCACCCCGAAAAAGAGGTGTGACTGATATGGCCCTGGAGACTTTCAGCGATGTTCTCGCCTTTGTTCATGTCGTGCGAGAAGGCAGTTTCACTCGGGCGTCCGCCCTGCTTGGCGTATCGCCCTCTGCCTTGAGCCATGCCGTTCGCGGCCTCGAAACCCGGCTGGGCGTCCGACTGCTGACGCGCACCACTCGCAATATTGCGACCACCGAAGCGGGCGAACGCCTGTTCAACAGTGTGGCGCCTCGTTTCGACGACATCGATGCCGAGGTGGCGGCCGTCAAGGATCTACACGACAAGCCGGTCGGAACCATCCGCATCACGTCCGCCGAACATGCAGCAACCAGCGTTCTCTGGCCCAAGCTGTCCAAGGTCATGCGCGACTATCCCGACATCAACGTCGA